>Ga0316206_1000132_pt1 | contig 148760 bp, 111 predicted proteins | sample 6monthpyrite_MG_FD_204942 | JGI IMG/M metagenome (GOLD analysis project Ga0316206, IMG submission 204942) | Microbial mat bacterial communities from mineral coupon in-situ incubated in ocean water Damariscotta River, Maine, United States -... | ecosystem: Environmental > Aquatic > Marine >... | reverse complement strand
ACGCGAGCTGGGTTCAGAACGTCGTGAGACAGTTCGGTCCCTATCTGCCGTGGGCGTTTGAGATTTGAGGAAAGCTGCTCCTAGTACGAGAGGACCGGAGTGGACGAACCACTGGTGTTCGGGTTGTCATGCCAATGGCATTGCCCGGTAGCTATGTTCGGACGGGATAACCGCTGAAAGCATCTAAGCGGGAAGCCTCTTCCAAGATGAGATCTCACCATATCTATAAGATAACTAAAGGACCGTTGGAGACTACGACGTTGATAGGCAGGGTGTGGAAGCGCAGTAATGTGTGAAGCTAACCTGTACTAATTGTCCGTGAGGCTTGATCATATAACCCAAAGTATTTTAACTTCAATCTCGCTATAGAAACGAGAATCTAGCACAATTCTTTGGCTCCACAGCACATTTAGAAAATATCCACTTAACCACAAGTTGAGCTAGAATTTTATAAATGCACTGTGAAACCAAATAATTGCACTAACTCGCCATTTCTATAAAGACATTAAAGTTATTGATTGCTTAAACAAGCAAGAAATAATTTTGTGTTAATGAATCAACTAAACTTTATTGGTTATTAAACTCAAGACATTAAGAAGTCATTGAACAATAATTGTACACAATTGAAAGATAAGACTATTGGCAACAATAGCACTAATATTCTAAAGAACATCAGCCAATTTAAGCGCAAGTTTAAATTGCAACCAGTTTTCTGGTGACAATAGAGCTGTGGCACCACCTGATCCCATTTCGAACTCAGAAGTGAAACGCAGCATCGCCGATGGTAGTGTGGGTTCCCCATGTGAGAGTAGGACATCGTCAGAATTAAATACTAAAAAAACCCTAGCAGAAATGTTAGGGTTTTTTTTTGCAAATAAAATGGGCTGCCACCAAGATGGTAGTGTGGATATAGTTTATCCATGTGAGAGTAGGACATCGTCAGAATTAAATACTAAAAAAACCCTAGCAGAAATGTTAGGGTTTTTTTTTCAAATAAAATGGGTTGCCACCAAGAGGGTAGTGTGGATATAGTTTATCCATGTGAGAGTAGGACATCGTCAGAATTAAATACTGAAAAACCCTAGCAGAAATGTTAGGGTTTTTTTTCAAATAAAATGGGCTACCACCAAGATGGTAGTGTGGATATAGTTTATCATGTGAGAGTAGGACATCGTCAGAATTAAATACTAAAAAAACCCTAGCAGAAATGTTAGGGTTGTTTTTGCAAATAAAAGGACTAACCACCAAGAGGGTAACAAAGTGACTTTAAGCCTATTGGTAATGCTTAAGTGACTCTATAAAATAGTGGCTTCAATTTTACAATTCTAGGTAAACGCACACAATGAAACGATTGATTATTTTACTCTTCATTTTTACACTTGCATCTTGTAGTCACGATTCTTCTCAATCGAGTTCAAACGTCTCAAAAAGTAAGAAAAACAAAAAGGAAAAAGCTAAAAAACACAGAAAAGGTAAAAAAGGTAAAGATGATAAGGAGGAAGATATTATTATCAATGTTGAGTCAATTCGCGTCACTCGTGGTGATGCGCTATCAGTATTCAAAACCACAACAATTTTAGAAGCTGATTTGGAATCAGCAGTCACTTCTAAAGCCAGTGGTATTGTTTTAAAAATAAATGTCGAGGTAGGTGATCATGTCAAGGAAGGAGATGTCCTTGCAGTGTTGGAATCCGATGTTCAGCAATTACGTTTGCAAAGTGCTGAGGCTAATTATCAAAAAAGCTATCACAATTACGAAAGAGCAAAGTCCTTACTAAAAAAAGGGTTAGCTAATCAAGAATCAGTGGATAATCTCAAATTCGAAACAAGGTCTCTTAAAACCAACCTAGAACAAGCTAAGTTAGATGTGGAATTTACAAAAATAACGGCGCCGATTTCAGGTGTTATTACTCAGAGAAATATTAAAAAAGGCAATCTTATTCAACAGAATACCAAAGTCTATTCGATTGTTAACTTTGATTCATTGCAAGCGATAATTAATGTTCCAGAAAACAAATTAAGCCTTTTCTCTAACAATTTAGAGGTCTTGTTTGAATTTTCTAGTAGTGAAGAAATTATCAATGGACACATCATTCGTATTGACCCTGTTATTGACAGTGCAACTGGAACTTTTAAAGTGGTCATTGCAATTGATACAGATGAAGAAACAAAGCACCTGCTACGTCCAGGTTTGTTTGGAAAAACTAAAATCATAGTGGACAGGCATAAAAATACTTTATTGCTCAGTAAAAATGCGGTGATAAGAGAGGATAATAAAGCTTATGTCTATGCAATTAAGGAGGATTCTACAGTCACAAAACAATTGATAAAAATTGCTTATGAAATGGATGATACGCTCGAAGTTTTAGAAGGGCTCACTGAAGATCAAGAAGTTGTTACTACGGGTAAAAACAATGTCACAGAAGGAACAACTGTAGAAGTTATTCAGTATCATGATTAAAGCTTTAATAAAATTTGCCACTAATCGCCGAGTCACAGTTTCCATGCTGGCTTTGACACTTATGTTATTTGGCAGTATTGCAATTAAAGAAATGCCAGTCAATTTACTTCCTGATTTGCAGTATCCCACTTTTACTGTTCGTACTGAATACCAAAATGCAGGCCCTGAGGAGGTTGAACTTTTAATTACCAAACCCGTTGAAGAAACTGTCGGAGTAGTCAAAGGCTTATCGCGGGTCTATTCGGTCTCAACTACAGGACGATCAGATGTTAAACTTGAACTCAACTGGGATGCGGATATCAAACAAGCTGCTTACGAAATTCGCGATAGAATTGACTCTGTACGTTTACCCTTGGATGCCGAGCCTCCCGTTTTATTGCGCTTCAATCCTTCGACAGCACCAATCATGCAAGTGGCTCTAACCTTATCGGATGAAACAAACAATTTAGCGCAATTGCAGCAGCTACGCACATTAACTGAACAACTGTTTAAAAAGAAACTTGAGCCAGTATCAGGTGTAGCTGCTGTTAAAATTAGTGGGGGTTTGCAACAAGAAATCCAAATAGAAGCAGATCAATACAAGTTAGCGCAACTCGGTCTTTCGATCAGCGCAATTTCAGCGCGCTTACGAGAAGAAAACATTAATTTGTCGGGTGGAGCGATAAAACAAGGAACACAGTTGTATCTAGTTAGAACAGTCAACCAATTTGAAAATATAGAGGCGATTAAAAATATAGTTATTAGCCTAAATGACTTCAAACCCATACGACTCAAAGATGTTGCTACGGTGGCTATGTATCATAAAGACCGAGATTCTATCAATCGGCTTGATGGCAAGGAGGCCATTGAAATTGCTATTTATAAAGAAGGCGATGCTAACACTGTTGAAGTGGCAGAAAATATAAGGACTACTTTGGATGTTTTAAAGAAAGATCTGCCAAAAAATTCACAACTTAAAATCATCAATGATCAATCGGTATTTATATCAGATGCTATTGGCAATGTCGTCAGTGCTGCTATTATTGGGGGCATTTTAGCTGTTTTAGTTATTTATTTATTTTTACAGAATATCATGTCAACTTTGGTTATTGCTGTTTTAATTCCTGTGTCTGTGGTTGCAGGATTCTTTTTGATGTATCGCGCTGATATTTCTTTTAATATCATGTCCTTGGGTGGCATTGCTTTGGCCATAGGTTTGTTGGTTGATAATGGTATTGTGGTGTTAGAAAACATTGCATCCAAACGAAAAGAAGGAATGGCAAAGTTGCAATCAGTACAAGATGGAACCAGCGAAGTTGGTTCAGCTATTGTGGCTTCAACATTAACAACTATTGCGGTTTTTTTGCCCTTAGTTTTTGTTAAGGGAATTGCAGGGCAACTCTTTAAAGATCAAGCTTTAACAGTCACTTTTACGTTAATTGTTTCCTTATTTGTAGCTTTAACTTTAGTGCCTATGTTGATGAGTTTGGGCAGTAGAAAAACATTCACTATGAAGAACACGGATACAAAATATTATCCCAAAACACGGCTTGGTCGCAGACTTAGAACCATCAGAAAGTTCTTATTTAATCGCCTGTTAGATGTGTTTATATTGCTGATTAAAAAAATGATTGGACTGATCTCTTTGACAATGCATTATTTACTGTATATTCCTGCAAAACTAGTCAATGGGATTTTTTTAGGTCTTTCAAAAATTTACCAAGTGCTGTTGCCTTGGAGCTTGAAACATCGTTTTATTGTCATCCTTGTAACAGGAGTTATTTTTGTTTTAAGTGTCTCAATTGTGCCTAAATTGGGCATGAATTTAATTCCTGATTTGGATGCTAATACAGTTAAAGAAAATTTCAAACTAGCTGAAGGAGAAGTCATAGAAAACACCGATGAAATTGTTAAAAAACTAAGTCAAGAACTCAAACAACTAGAATCTATAGATTTTGTTTACGGTATAGGTGGACAAGGGGCAAAACTAGATGTATCAGCCTTGTCAGCCGGTGAGAACTCAGGTCAATTGCTGATTAGAACAAAATCACAAGCCAGTAAAGCCGAGGTCGAACAGCAAGTTCTGAGCATTGTTAGCGCAGTTCCAGGCATGAACAGTGAATTGCAAGCAGGAGAGTTCTTTGAACTCAGTAACCCGATTGAAATCGAGCTTTCTGGTTTTGATCTTGAATTATTAAAAAAACAAGGGCGAAGACTCCGCGATGCTTTAAGTGCCAATGAGAATTTTATCAATGTCGATGATGGTTTGTCGCCTGGTAATCCTGAAATTCAAATTTACTTCGATCAGCAACGCATAGCGATGTTGGGTTTAACCAATCGTCAAGTCGCGAATGTGGTTGTTGACAAGGTGTTGGGGAAATCTGAAACAACTGTTCATTGGCAAGATCAAAAAATTGAAATTCTTATTAGAAACCCATTAGAGCAACGCAATTCAATAGCCACTGTTTCGCAACTGTTGATTAACCCCCAATCAGATAATCCGATTACATTGGGAGATGTCGCGGAGATTAAAATAGCCCAAGGACCAGGACAAATACTGCGCCGAGATCAAGAAAGAGTCATTGTTGTAACAGCAGATGTTGCAGGAATTGATTTGGCTCAAGCCATAACAGAAGCACAAAATGTCATTCATCAAAGCAAACTTCATCCCTTGGTTAATGTTAAGATAACAGGGCAAAATAAGGATTTGCAAGAATCAAACGACTCGATGGTTTTTGCATTGGTATTAGCGGTGTTTCTGGTCTATATGGTCTTAGCCTCACAGTTTGAGTCTTTTATTCATCCCTTTGTTATATTATTCTCAATTCCACTGGCTATGATTGGTGCAATATGGGCTCTATACCTGTCAGGGACGCAAATTTCTGTGGTGGTCTTTATTGGCTTAATTATGTTGGCAGGAATTGTGGTCAACAATGCAATCGTCTTGATTGATAAAATAAAACAATTGCAAGCCAGTGGAGTGGCGTTAACAAAATCCCTAATTGAAGCGGGCAATGCGCGTCTCAGGCCGATTATTATGACGACAGTGACAACCGTTTTGGGATTGCTGCCTATGGTTGTCAGTTTTGCAGGGCAACAATCTGCTGGTGCAGAAATCCGAGCGCCAATGGCCATTACTGTTATTGGCGGTTTATTGGTTTCTACATTTTTGACTTTAATTGTCGTTCCTGTCATCTATTCATTGGTCACACGGGATTCCAAAGAGGTTTAAGCAGATGAAATCAAACAAAAACCAAGACAGTTTCGGTGCTATTGCAGAGTTTTCCTTAAGACGACCGATCACTATTACCATGATATTTCTTAGTTTGGTTGTTGTCGGCCTGATTTCTTCACGCTTGTTGCCTTTGGAGCAGTGGCCCAAGGTTAAGTTTCCCTTTGTGAATATCAACGTCGCCTATCCTTCTGCTACTCCCAAAGAGGTGGAGCAAACAATCACACGTCCGCTTGAAGAAGCGGTTGCAACAATCGGTGGCATAGAAGGAATCAATTCAACTTCTAGTACCAATGGTGCGAATGTTGGCATTAAATTTAAGTCAGATGCCGATATAGATGAAAAAACCATGTTAGTCAAAGAGCAAATTGATTTGATTCGAGGGGACTTGCCCGATGATGTCAGGCGCATAATTGTCAACAAAGCTCAAATTGGCGAAAGTGCAATCATGGAATTGCGTATCACCGGTGAGATAGATTTAGAACACTCCTATGATGTTATTAACCGTTATTTGGTGCGTCCCATCGAACGTGTGGCGGGTGTTGCAAGAGTCGAATTTCAAGGCTTAGAACCACGAGAAATGCGAATCATCATCGACAATGATGCTCTTAAAATGTACGGTATTGGTTTTAATGAATTAACACGAAAAATCCAAGATTCTAATTTTGCAATTGGCTCAGGAAATTTCAAAACAGGTTACGATAGTCATTCGCGCCAACTGCGGGTGGTACCCAAAACACAATTACTAGAGTTAGAAAAATTTAAGAGTTTAGTGCTCAATCAAAGCGGCGTGGTCTTGGCAGATGTTGCTAAAATTAGTGTCGTCAATGGCGAAAGAAACTATGCGCGGCATTTGGATAGAAAATATTCAGTCGGTTTGGAAATCTATAACGAGTCCACTTCTAATTTAGTGGATGTAGCCGAAAGAGTTCTGGCTAAGATAGAAGAAATTTCACTGACTCCGCAAATGAAAGGCATAAAATTGGTCTTTTTAAATAACCAAGCCAAAAGTGTTAAAGACTCACTCAATGAAGTAGTAATGGCTGGAATTATTGGCGCTATTTTGAGTTTGATTGTTTTATTTATTTTTATACGAGACATACAGACAACTTTAATTGTTTCCTTGTCTATTCCTGTTTCAATTGTGATTACATTGGGTGTCTTGTACTTTTTAGGACTGTCACTTAATGTTTTGTCATTAATGGGTTTGATGCTGGCTATTGGCATGTTAGTGGATAATTCTGTTGTTATTAGCGAAAGCATCTTTACTCGCAAGAGTTCAGGAGAATACGATATTGTCACCGCCATTAAAAAGGGAGTTTCAGATGTCATGGTTCCCGTGATTGCAGGAACACTGACCTCAATTTGCGTCTTTTTACCCATTGTTGTTGGCGCTGAGGATATGATTTCAATCTTTATATCTCATGTGGCAGCCTCTATTGTGGCTGCTCTAATAATTTCTTTGTTTTTGTCAATAACAGTCGTACCACTTATTATTTCTCGCCTCAATAAAAACAGCATTCCACAAAAGAACACTAAGAAGACCTGGATGGATTCAGTGAAGGTGAAGTATGTAAAAGCTTTAAGTTTCACTCTCGCTCACCGCTGGATAACTTTTTTCTCACTTGCCTTTATCGTGATAATGGGAATTGTGGTTAATATCTACTTTGTAAAAGGAGAAGAGGGCTTTCAGGATCAAGTCTCTCGCAATTTTTGGATGCCGTATCATGTGGATGATTCTTTTACTGTAGAACGGCTGAAAAAAGATGTGGATAAGATTGAAGAATTTCTGTATGCCAATCAAGAGAAATTTGATATTAAAACAGTTTACAGTTATTACGAAGAAAATGGTTTTGTAGGCACCAGAATCTATCTTGTTGATGAGGACAAAGCGACGCGTTCTATTGCTGATATTAAAAAAGAAATCATCGAGAAAATGCCCAAAATCACCATAGGAAAACCTACTTTTCGCTGGGGAAGAGGGCGAGGAAACGATGGCATGAGTGTTTACCTGCAAGGTGATTCGCAAGAAACAATGGCTCAAATGCTTCCCTCACTGTTGCTGGAGTTGAATCGAGTGGAAGGCATAGCCAGTGCTCAAGTAGAAAAGAAAAACAACCGCCAAGAGTTGCAAATTAAAGTGAGCCGAGATCGTGCAATCCGTTTAGGTGTAGATCCAGCGTCGGTGGCACAAAGCGTTAATATTGCCATGCGCGGTATGAACTTGCGCGATATTGTCACCGAAAATGGTGAAATGCCTGTAATCCTGAGGTTTTATAAAACAGGAGAGTTCAAATTAGAGCAGTTGTTAGAATTACCGATAAAAACCAAAAATGGCAATCAAATTACTTTAGCAACTGTTGCTGAGATAGTGAATACAAGTTCTCCACAAAGAATCAGAAGACACAACCGTATGGGAGCTATTCAAATCGAAATTGATCTTGAGGATGAAGTGAATAAAAAAGACATGAAAGAGACCATCACCACGATCATGAATAAAATCAACTATCCCAGTGGTTACCAATGGAGTTTTGATGGAAATACCCGTAACCGAGGCATGCAAAGCTCATCTATGACAAGCAATTTATTTATTGCCGTTGCTTTGATTTTTATTGTTATGGCGGCTTTGTTCGAATCGTTACTGTTTCCATTTTGTGTGATTAGTTCTATTTTGTTTTCCTATATTGGTGTATTTTTCTTTTTCGCCCTGACAGGGACTCAATATACGATAATGGCCGCTGTTGGTATGCTGATTTTAATTGGTGTAGTGGTCAACAATGGCATTGTTCTGATTGATCATATCAATCAACTACGTATCCAAGGCTTAAATCGTTCGGATGCTGTATTGCAAGCAGGCCGTGACCGATTGCGGCCTATATTAATGACAGTTTCGACTACGGTTGTTGGTTTGATTCCTTTGGCTGTTAGTGTTTCAACTGTAGGTGGCAATCAAGGTCCTGCTTATTTTCCGATGGCACGAGCTATTATCGGTGGTTTAACTTTTTCTACTGTTGTCAGTTTACTGGTTCTTCCCAGTCTTTATTGCTGGCTAGATGACCTGCGAGCCTGGAGTAGAGACCGTATTCATACAATTAGTATTTCCAAATCGAAGGCATAATGAGTCATATTCATAACTAAAAATGGTGGGAATAAAACCCACATTGGCTATTTTCTCCTATTAAATTCACCCAATAGAGTGACTATTTGGTCAAATTTAATAGAAAAAACTAGCTCAATGTGGAGTTTCATCCCAATCATTCTTAGTTATGAATATGACTCAATAAGTATCTTTTAAGCCAAACCCCAAATCCCGATATAGAAAATCACAATGAGAGCACAAGCCCTTAATGTGCCTAAGAAATCCTCAAAAAGCTTCATCACCAATGAAGTGTATTTAGTTTTTGTGAATTCCTTATGCGCATCAATTACTTGCACTCTAAATTGCGATTCTATATCGGGATTTGGGCAAACCACAACTGCTCTGGGTAGTTGAATTAGCTTTTTTAAACAAGTTAATGATGCCAAATCTTGATAGAAATCAGCAGGAATGCCTGTTTAATAGATTTTTTTAACACATAAGTGAGAGAATTAATGCAATAGCAACACTTTCATTATATTGTTAAATAGAGTTAAAGAGGAATAGGTGGAAGAGTGACCGAATTAGATTCGTATAATAATAGCGAACACAATCGAACAGTTCAACAAGCAAGTAAATCGCAAGTCGCTAGTGATTTAGCCGTACAAATTACAGCAGGAGACTCAAGTGCTAGTAATAAATTTGTGCAACTTAATTACCAGTGGTTGTTGTTTATCATCCGTAAAAAATTTAGTAATTCAAACAATCACGAAGACATCGTTCAAGACACTTTTATTTTAGTCATTAACCATTTGCAGCAAGGCAAGGTACTTGACTTAACGGCTGTATTGGCATATTTGCGAAGCACTGCAATCAATATTGGTTTTGATTATTTACGTAAAGACAGTAAATTTGTATCGGCATTAAACCAAGAGTTAATAGAAGCTATAGAAGATGCGAAAAACGATGTATTATCAACCATGATATGGAACGACAAGGTTAAGTATGCCAAACAAGTTTTAAACGAGTTGAAAATACCCAGAGATAAGGAAATATTGAATCGATTTTATTTTAAAGATCAATCAAAAACATCGATTTGTAAAGAATTGAATTTAGAGTCCATACATTTTGATCGGGTGCTTTATCGAGCGAAAGAAAGATTGAAAGAGTTGATTCAAAAGAAAAATGACACTCCGCAACAAAATAATTTTAAGACCCGTTCCACACAAAGAAAAAAATCGAAAAGCACTAATGCCTTTTTCACCAATAACTCCTTTGTGAAATTGCTGATTTTGGCGCCGGTTTTTTGTTGCAATACCTTGCAAAAACTAATTGATTTAAACACGTTATCACACATCAAAGGAGTACGAAATGATAGCTTTTAACCCGTCAGAATCTCAACTCAGAGATTACGTTCAAGAAAAACTTGACGACAAGCAAACAGAACAAATAGAACTCTGGTTATTGGATCATCCGGAAGCTTTAGGGGTTTTGGAAATGGATGTTATGCTGTTTCAAGCAGAATTTGATCCAGCCGCGCTTAGTACAGAAAAAAAGCTCAGCCATTGGCATTGGCTTGCTACATTTTTGCAGAATAATAAGTTAATTCCTGTCCATGTGTTTGCCTACGGCTTGGCTTTCCTGTTTGTTTTTTCTTCATTATTCCCAATTTCTCCTAAGAAAACTCAAGCGGCTGCGACTTTTATTGAGTTAGAAAAACAAAGAGGGATGGATGCAGATATTATTAGCGTGAATCCAATCAATAACACTCTAGTTATCCGATTTTTCCCTGATTCAATGCAACAAGAGTACCAATTAACGATGTCATCCATTGGCGGAAATCAAAGCCACAAGTATAAAGACCTCAAAGCAGATGATTTTGGCTCGATTACTTTAGCATTGCAAGATGTCGAAAAGGGTCAGTGGATTATTTCCATAGCGGATGCCTCCAATAACACAGAGCAAGAGTATAAGATTGATGTGAATTAACATCTCAAACCAGCATTCTACAGGTTTTTTATAGCTGGATAAGACCAACACATGGAGTTATTAAAAGTGAAAGATAAAAGCAAATATATTTTTCCGAACATTAAGCCAAACTATTACGGCAGCAGCAAGGATCAAATATCAGAATTTGTGCTTGCTGATATTATTGGCGAAATTAAATCGGGCGAGAGGACTTATACGGATACCAGTTTAATCGCTGCGGGTTATACTTATTTAGGTCAGTTTGTGGCTCATGATATTGTTCCAAGCACAACTTTATTTGATCGAAATATTTCACCCAACCTCAATCTAGACAGTTTGTATGGAGCTGATATTGAGCCTAACCCAGGCTATTTTGACCGTTTCGGCCGGTTCAAACTCACTACCACCGCATGTTCTGATTCGTGCGGGGACACACATGAGGATATAGTAAGAGATGCCAATGATAAAGCTTTGATTGAAGACTTAAGAAATGACAAAAATGCCATAGTCAGTCAATTGCATTTGTTTTGGCAGCAGTTGCATAATTTAATACTCAGCGAACTTTTTCAGAAAGAAATAGACAACAATGAAACAATCAAACAGCACTCGGTCAACAAAGTTCGAAATTATGTTGTGTTTATCTTCCATAAAATCATCAAGCATGATTACCTAAAAAAAATCCTTCATCCAAGTATCTACAGCTTGTATTGTCAGAAAAACCAGCAATTTTTGTACGGTGAAAAACGTTTGATGGAAGATATTCCTTACGAATTTTCTCATGCAGCTTTTCGCTTTGGGCACAGCATGGTCAGAAACAATTATAGGCTTAACTTGAATCAAGCCAATCGAAAAGTCGATGTTAAAGATTTGTTTCTACAAAAAGGCAAGAAACAACTCACTTGCAAAGGCATTATTGATTGGCGTTTCTTTTTCAACCAATATCCTTTTAAAACTTATTTTACCGATAATGCAGCAGTACAAGAAGCCAATCGTATTGACAGAAGAATTGATTACAGTATGCATCAAGTCCCGTTTATTGATCAAGCGATCGACATCCGAAAAATAAATATCGAAGCAAATCTCAAGGCGAATATTGCTACAGGGCTACAGGTCTATAAGGAACTAAATAACGAGAAAGTCTATCCAGAAATTTCAAAATTACTTAAAAAAGAAGCAAAAACTTACGAAACATTGCATTTCCAAAAACATACACTGCCCTTGTGGCCGTATGTGTTGTACGAAGCGGAATTAATGAACGACACTGAGGGAGTTCTTGGTCTGGGTTTGATAGGAAGTATTTTAGTGGCAGAGGTGTTAATGCAATCGATCAACAACACAAAAATAGAACTGGAATACGAAAAACCAGCTGTAATTCAACAATTTATCACTAACAACATGCCTTATGAAAATGATTTCACAATGCACCATGTTGTTAATTATTTAAGTAAGAGAAAACAACAATGAGTATTTATAAAAATTTTAAAGACAAAGAAGGCTTTACCGTGAGTTCCAGTATTTGCCATCCCTCCTTGAAGTCCTACCATCCATCTGAATTTCCAGATGCGGCCTTAAAAGCAAAAACAAGGCTAGTCAATGAAAATGATAAAGGAGAACATGTAAAAATTGAGGTGATAGGCAGTCGCTGGGGCTTGGAAGCAAAAACAGCGATTGAAGGTTTGCAGTTGATACAAGAGAATCCTTTAAATAAAACTCAAGATGTGAATAAGCTTGTGCACGATAATTATTATTATGTGATTGATAATTTTTTATTGGTCAAATACGAATTAACACGCAGTGTCCAAGACGGTTTGGAATTTTTTATTGATGTTTTGCATTGGGTTGAAATTTCTCCACAAGATACGGTTAAATTAGTGGACAGTGATGGTAAGGCTCTGGATTTATCTCAGGAAAATGTCACACAAGAGCAGCAATCAATAAAAATTGCAGCCTCAGCTGGGCAAAAAGCGATTGATATTGCAATTACTAACAGTTTTACCTCAAACTATATCTGGATTGGTCGTTGATAGTGGCATGAAATTTCCTGTTCTCTTCATGTTAATTATTTTTTCTTCTTTGTTAAAGGCGGGAGATGGAATGCAGTGGATTTTTGTTGCAGAATTCCCATTAACAGATCAGAAAACCCATGTGTATAAATTTGAAAACAACCCTGTAGAACTCGACATTCAAATAAGAAGAGGAGACAGGGTGGTTTTTAGCCAATCAACAATTGAAAACCGAAACAGCATTGAATACAGTGTAATAGATAATAGAGATTATTCAGAAAATGAGGGCCAGCTGCAAATTTATATTCGAGCCAAACACACAACAAATGATCTTCCTACAATTGATGTCAACGAGATAGAACTCTTCACTATCCAAGAGTTGGATTATTATAAGATTATGCACTCCGTCTCGGAACTGTGGTATGAAAGTACCGCAACTCAAAAAGAGTTAGCTTTTGAGCTACTGGACGAATCAACAATTCTTGTAGCCAATAAACTCAGTGCAGAAAAAGAATTGAAAAAATCATGGATACTCATGTCTCTGGAAAAATACGATGAAGCATGGTTGTCTTTGGTATCAGACTCGAATTTGCTCTTTGATTCTTGGGACTTAAGACTAAAGAAGTCATGGTTGCAAGCCTTGGTGCTTATTCAAAACGGTCAGTTTACTATGGCCTCAGAAGTTTTAACGCTAGCATTAAATGAGTTTAACCAAGCCCCCATTGAACTGCGTTCCTGGCAATTATTACAAGCCGAAATTCAATCCAGTTTTGGCTTGTCACAAGCCCTTAATTCTTACTACAACAAAAGCACAATTTTAGGTTTACAAGCTATTAATCAAGCCTTGAATAACGCCAGCCAATTGGGTGATCCTGTCTTAATTGCTAAAATATTGTATCACCTTGCTTCTTATTACAGTGCTCAACAGCAATGGCAGCAAGCGATTGCGACACTCAAAGTAGCCTTAGATTACTCGCTCAGTTCTAAGTCTGTCACCGAACGCTATGTACTCTACAACCAATTGGGCTTTGCTTATAAAAAACTCAATAATTTAAATTTGGCAATGCAAAACTACAGACTTGCTTTGGATTTGCTCACTAATTCTAACAGTCAGCAGCAATCGCGTGCCAGCATTCAATTGAATCTCGCTTTGATTTATGAAATCCTTGGCGACTATGAACGAGCCATACGCTATTTTAATCAGTCAAAAGCTGTATTCGACACATTAGGGAATGAAAACTTCAGTGCTTTTATTGACAATGCGTTGGGACGCATTGAACGTGAAAACAGTCGTATTGAATCGGCAATAAGCTACCACACTCAAAGCCTTCAGTATTTTGTTCTGCATTCTGTACGGCTATTGATGGAGTCTTTACTCGAACTGAGTCTTGATTATTTGGCCAGTGAAAATCATCTGCTTGCCGAAAATTATTTGTTAAAAGTCATGGCTTTTGATCTTTTATTTACCGATGAAGATAGCCAATACAATCAAAATTATTCTGCACAATCCTTTTTACAGTTGTTAGCGACTAAAAGTAACGAAGAACTGCAACAGATGATTGCAGCTAGTAGTCAGTCAGAAAATAAAAGTGCAGGTTCCTTGATTACCATCCAAGCTCAACTATATTTGGCGGCTAGTTATTATTCCCAGTCCCAATGGAACTCTTTTAAAAAATACATGGATATTCTTATAGAAAACAATCAGGATCAAAGCTTGCAAAAGAGCTTGCAGCTGGTGGATTTGTTGAATTTTTACGATTTGCAAATGCGCTATTATTTGCACTATTCATTCGACCAAGATTATGAAAACACGGCAAAAAAAGCGTTAAAATTAGTTGCAGATAAAAATAGCCAAATAGAAATACCTGAACAAGCCTTAAAATGGAATCAAAAGTCAATTTCTGTTATCACGAGTTATGCCGATTGGTTGATTGCTCGAGGAGCCTATACCGATGTCTTTGCATTGTTAGAAAAGTATTACGCTCTCAATTTAAGGGCAGAAAAGCAAGCCAAACAAGATTTAAACATCAAAGAAATGTCATTGGAACTTTCTCAAGCACTCAAGGATTATGTTAGTTCTGAAAGACAATCACAATTGCAGGGTCATCTTGAGGCGCAGAATAAAACGGATGAAGCACAAGAGCATTTTTTGGCATTGGCTAAGCATGAGATAAAGCAGGATAGCTCTTATAAAAGCACTGAACTGAGTTTGCGCCAAGTTCAGGAACGGTTAAATGCGGGTGATTTGTTACTGCGTTATTTTATAAACGATAAGACTTCTATGCTTTTTGCAGTAGATAACAAGGGTTATGAAATATTCGATCTGCCCTCAAACAAGCAGATACAAGCGATTGTTGATTCTTCTCTGCAAGCCATAAAAAGCAAACGCTATAATTCTCTTAGCGAACCAGCTGTTTTACCCTCCACTCTTATTCCTCTCAAGTTGATTAAACAACAGCAGTATAAAAAATTAATCATTATTGCTGATGATGTTTTGCATGTGTTTCCGTTTTCAGCGATTAATATTAGCGGACAAGAAGGCGAGTATCTTCCTCTGATTACACAGCTGGATATTGAAAGAAGTTATTCAGCCAGTGATTATTTGGCTTTATCAAACACAAAAAAATCAACAGTTCCTTCAATCTCTATTTTTTCCAACCCCACCTTTCTAAAAACGCAGATAAAACCAGCCGATATTGAAAAGGGCTCAAAGCTGTGGACTTTTAGTCCATTGCCTAACACAGCGAAAGAAGCGAATTATATCCAGCAGATTCTCCCAGATTTCAACTTCAATCTAATGGCGGCACAATCCGCAACAAACAAGGCTTTTTTGTCCGAAAAGAACCGCAATGCAAGCATTTTACATATTGCAACACATGGGATATTCAATGAAAATAACTTGAACAGTGCAGGATTGGCTACTTCTGTGGTCAACACAAAAGGTCAGCAATCGGAGGGTTTTTTAAGTTTGAACGAGATGCTTTTTTATTCTTTTGAAGCTCGTCTTGCGGTCATCAGCGGTTGTGAAACCACGCGCGGAAAAGCGATTAAAGGCGAGGGTTATATCAGTTTAACCCGAGGTTTGTTATCCCAAGGAGTGGCCTCAGTGATTGGAACGATCTGGTCTATTTCCGATAAGGCAACACCAGAATTTATGAAATTATTTTATACAGAATTAAAAAACACCAAGGGCAACAGTTCAAAAGCTCTTAGTGCCAGTCAGCGTCTTTTTGCACAAAACGGAAGATATCGCCATCCCTATTATTGGGCCGGCTTCGTCTTAACTTCGTCAAATAGAAGTATCAGTGAACATGTTTTTTGATTTTCTCAAATTTTGATAGAACCCAAGTCTCGGTATTGTAAAGACTTAATCAGTCTGTTTTTGGGGATGCACCGTAGTTTTATTAGCATATTTGTAGCCAATTATCAGCGCTGTATTTGCTCATTTATTCAGTAAAAGACTCGCTTGAGATCATTGCAGTAAATTTCTATTCTCGGACAAGCTCCTAGTTTGAGCTATGCTGCAACATACAGTGTCAAAAAATATCCAGCCACAAGTAACCAAAAAAACAAAAACAAGGCCAATAAGACAGGTTTGAGCCCAGCTTGTTTGAATTTTGAGATGTGAGTTTCCATGCCTAAAGCCGTCATAGCCATGGTTAACAAAAAAGTATCAGCACTATTAATAGTACTGACAAGAGTGGTTGGCAATAGGTGCAAAGAGTGGAACCCAGCAACGCCGATAAAGAGAATGGCAAACCAAGGGATAATCAGCTTTTTGCTGCTATTAGGTTCTGTTGAGTTGTTTGTGTGCATGCGTGATAAAAACAAGCCTAAGATAAGCAGCAATGGGGCAATGAGCATAACACGAATCATCTTGACAATAATGGCCGTATCGCTAGAAATTGCATCAATGGCACCACCAGCGGCAACAACTTGAGCAACTTCATGAACACTGCTGCCCACATACAATCCAAATTGGGTAAAATCCATTCCTAGGATTTCTGCTTTGAATAACAAAGGGTATAGAAACATAGAAATTGTTCCAAACAATACAACAGTGCCAACTGCAATAGCGGTCTTATGCGCTTCCGACTTTAAGACTTCTTCTGTTGCTAAGACGGCCGCCGCACCACAAACAGCACTGCCAGAAGCGACTAAGAGAGCCGTATCTCGGTCTAATTTTAAAACTTTAATACCGATAAAAGCGCCTAAAATCATAGTGCTTGACAACATAATAGTGGAGATAACAAAGCCATCGACTCCCACCGATGCAATTTGCTGGAAAGTAATGCGAAAACCGTAAAAGACGATAGCAATGCGCAGCAGAGTTTTTGCGGAAAATAAAACTCCTGGCAGCCATGTTTTTGGGATTTTCTGGCGCAATGTATTGGCAAAAATCATGCCCAACAAAATACCAATAACCAAAGGGCTAATGGCTAGTTTCTGCACCTGTTGGATTTGCGCTAACATGCTAGCGATGCTAGCAAATAAAGCCACAAGTGCGATGCCTTTGATTTTGTTTATTTGAACCATGGAACTAGTCGTACGTTCTGTGCTTAACTGCCATGCAGTACTCGAACTCGTAAGGTGCCTTCAATGGCTTTCAATTGGGATTTCACTCCTTCAACTTCGGTGCTGTTGACATCTAAAATCACATAACCTATTTCGCCAGAGGTTTGCAAGTGCAAGGCTGCTATATTCATGTTTTGGGAAGAAAAAACATGATTGATTTTTTCGAGCATACCTGGTTTGTTTTGATGAATATGCATGACTCGTGATTGCTTGCGACTAATTTCGGGCAATGAAACCTGAGGAAAATTCACAGCAGAAGAGGTTGAACCATTGTTAGAATATTTTATCAATTTGTTAGCCACTTCATTGGCGATATTGACTTGTGCTTCTAAAGTTGAACCACCAATATGTGGGGTAATAATGACTTGGTCGTACTCTTTAATGCGAGAGATAAAAGGGTCTTTATTGCTGCTGGGTTCTTGGGGAAAAACATCAAGAGCTGCTCCTTTGATTTTGCCTGAATCCAGAGCTTCGATTAAGTCTTCAATAACAACAACATCCCCACGAGCTGCATTAATGACGTAACTGCCATCACGCATGTTTGCAAATTGTTCTTTGCCTATCATGTTTTTGGTGGCACTGGTGGAGGGCACATGCAAGCTCAAAACATCTACTTTAGCTAATAAATCATTCAAAGATTCTGTGTTTTTCGCATTGCCCATGGGCAGTTTGTTTTCAATATCATAAAAATAAACTTTCATACCGAGAGACTCTGCGATAACTCCCAATTGCGAGCCAATGTGACCAAAACCAACAATACCTAGTTTTTTTCCACGGATTTCAAAGGAATGTTCAGCAGATTTTTGCCATTCACCGCGGTGAGCCGCTGCATTTTTTTGTGGAATTCCACGCATCAAGAAAATAATTTCTGCCAGAACCAATTCGGCCACAGAACGGGTATTGGAAAACGGCGCATTAAAAACAGGAATTCCTTTGTTGCGAGCGTATTCAAGATTAATTTGATTGGTGCCAATACAAAAAGTACCAATAGCCATCAATTTATCGCAAACATCGAGGATGTCTTGATTGATAAAAGTACGTGAACGAATACCAAGAATGTGGGCATCAGCAAGCAGTTTTTTCAATTCTTCTGGTTCTGGAGTGCCTTTCTGGCAATGAATATTGTTGTAGCCGTCCTTTTTGAAGGCTTGTTCTGCCAGTGGATGAACTCCTTCTAGTAAAACTACCTTTATTTTCTCTTTACTTAATGACAGTTTGCTCATAATCTTCGATAATTGAAAGCTTTAAAAACCGTATTGTAACCGTAGATGGACAGAACTGAAATTATTAATTGCCTAAAATTAGAGATTGCTAATATAGAATATTCTATCGACACAGAAGATTTAATAAACTATGGTCAAGATTGGACTCGATTTAATCAGGTGAAATGTGCCGCTGTTTTATTCCCTAAGTCAGTTGCACAGGTGCAAGCCATTGTTAAGTTGGCCAATAAAATGAATTTTAAATTGGTGCCTTCTGGAGGTCGGACAGGCTACAGTGGCGGTGCTGTAGCTAGCCAAAATGAGTACGTAATTTCTTTGGAAAAAATGCGCACTATTTTAGATTTTAATGCTGATGATGCACAAGTGACTGTACAAGCGGGTGTTATTACCGAACAATTGCACAATTTCGCTGAAGAAAAAGAGCTGTTTTATCCTGTTGACTTTGCCTCAAGTGGTTCTAGCCAAATCGGTGGCAATATTGCCACAAATGCTGGTGGAATTCGGGTGCTGCGCTATGGCATGACACGCGATTATGTTGTGGGCTTAAAAGTCGTTACAGCCACAGGGGAACTTTTGCATTTGAATAATGGTTTGATAAAAAATGCCACTGGTTATGATTTACGCCACCTTATTATAGGTTCAGAAGGAACTTTGGCAATAGTGGTTGAAGCCACATTGCAGCTGATTAAACCAGCGGTAGAACAATCGGTGATGTTGTTGGCGCTATCTTCTTTGGATGCTGTCATGCGTGTTTTTTCATTGGCGAAAAAACACCTGACTTTGTCCGCTTATGAATTTTTTACCGATAGAGCCCTACAGCATGTTTGTTCGCATCGAAAACTAGAAGCTCCTTTTGCGGAGAGCTCGCCTTGTTATATCTTATGTGAATTTGATGAAGATGAAGATGCTGTTATGCAGGTTTTTGAAACAGGTATGGAAAATGGCGATATTTTAGATGGTTTAATTTCACAATCATTGGAACAGGCTCAGCAATTTTGGCAGTACCGAGAAGGAATAAGCGAGTCTATCGCTCATTTGTCACCTTATAAAAATGATATTTCTGTCAAAGTGTCTTTGGTGCCTGCTTTTATGGAGGAACTTGAAAAAATAGTCGTGCAGCATTATCCCCAATTTGAATTGGTTTGGTTTGGACACATTGGTGATGGCAATTTGCATTTGAATATTATCAAACCTGAAGAAATGAGTATTGAAGATTTTAAGACCGAGTGTGAAGCAGTCAACCAGCACGTTTATGGACTGATTGAAAAAATGCAGGGAAGTATCTCCGCAGAACATGGTGTAGGGTTAATTAAAAAGCCGTATTTGCACTATTCTCGTACAACGGCCGAAATAGAAATAATGCGAGCGATAAAAAACATCATGGATCCCAATAATGTTCTGAATCCAGGTAAATTAATTTGAGGCATATTCTCACCATTTTAGTTGCGAATATGCTTCGTTTAACTCAACTGCTTAAATGCAGAGCTCTGGGTTGAGCTTTAAGCTTAAATTTGAGACAATAAATTGAATTATTAAGATGATATATCATGAACCCCCAAATTATTAGCACACTTTTTGTCTTCTTTGTTTTCTCAGTTCAATCATTGCAGGCCAAACCTCATGATTTTTTGGCTACAAAAGGCACGGTGACTGATTTCACTCCACACGGGACACAACCAGGCTTGGCTTTTCCTATTGCCTCAGCTGATAGTTGTGCTAGTTGTCATCAAGGCTCTAATACTGACCTTGTTTTTTCTCCCACAGCAACATGGTCAGGCTCGATGATGGCCAATGCAACACGAGATCCTTTGTTTTGGGCTGCTGTTGATATTGCCAATCAGGATATTCCAGGTGTGGGTGATTTTTGCATTCGATGCCATACACCCATGGGTTTTTATCAAGGCCATACCAAAGATGGCACGTCAAACCCTGATTATGCCAATGGTTGCCAATTAATCGGTACTGTCACCTCTCAAGATGACACTATCAACGATTACCAAGGTGTCAATTGCCACTTTTGTCACAGGCAGAATGAGGAAGGACCCAACCAAGAAGCCTTGGTAACAAACAACTCCAATGTCTGGTTGGATGATGAGGCCTGTGCAAACCCTGATACGAATAATACCACCGAGCCTTGCCGAAAAGGCCCTTACAACCCACCATTGTTTGACATTCATGCTTGGGAATATTCTCCTTTTGTAAGCAAAGGAGAATTTTGTGGCAGTTGCCACGATGTATCCTCGCCAGAAGTCTCAAACAATGGAGTGCTAACAATTGCTAAAAAATTATGGGACAATGGTGTTGAAACTCAAGTGGCAATGCCGATTGAAAGAACCTTTTCCGAATGGAAAAACAGCTTGTTTTCTGACTTGCTTTATCGCGATGGTTTTGGCGGGGATATTGCTACAACTTTACCAAATATTAACCAAGGGCAAAGCTGCCAAGAATGTCACATGCCACAATCTAACGACCCAGACACACGAGCTTGCACTCTAGTTGCCACGGGAAGTCGAACAGGTGATCTCAGGAAACATGAATTTGCAGGAGGTAATAGCTGGATGCCTGAGGTCATTAAAAATGTTTATGGTGCTGCATTGGATACAAGTGGCTTCAGCCGATCTGACGCATATGATAGAACAGTGTCTTATGCCTTGAATATGTTACAAAATCAAAGTGCCATTGTAGAAACTAGTTTAACAGCAGCGACTTCTAATCAAGTAGAAGTCAAAGTAAAAGTGACGAATCTAACAGGGCATAAATTGCCTACAGGATATCCTGAAGGCCGCAGAATGTGGCTGCATCTTTTGGTGCAAGATAGTAATGCTACAATGATTTATGAGAGTGGTGCCTATGATGAAATAACTGCAGAATTAACCAAGGATACAGCCATTAAAATCTATGAAACTACACAAGGAATTTGGGATACAAATAGCGCAAGTTGTGTTATAGAATCAAACGGCCAGCAATTGTTTCATTTTGTCTTAAACAATTGCATTGCCAAGGACAATCGCATTCCTCCTTTGGGTTTTCGTGGAGGCGCTAACTTAGAGTTGAAACCTGTGGCTTACACTTATCCAACAAGTACAAATAACACCAATGCATTGGTAAATTTTGATGAAAGCAGTTATGTGTTCCCTGTGCCTAATACCGCTGTTTTTCCTTTGAGTGTGACGGCTACTTTAAAATACCAAACGGCAAGCAAAGATTATATCGACTTTTTGGACAGCAGCAGTACTACGGTTTCTGAAAATGAATTATGCAACAGAACACAAACTGTGGGGCCTGCAAGCCAATCAAGAGGAGCATTTATGCAGAACTTGTGGCAAAACAATGGTCAATCTGCCCCTGTTGATATGGATTCTTCGAGTATTCAGGTAAATTTATAAACTTCAGTTGTATTGGTGGTGAGGTTTTTAACTGTATCAGTGGCGCTGTGTTTGCTCATTTTATTCAGTAAAAGACTCACTTGAGTTCATTGCAGTGAATTCGATGCTTGTTTTCTGCAGCAATGTTTGAAATGATTAGCACTTTCTTCACTCAAACAAGTTTTACTAAAGAAAATGAGCAAACACAGCTCTTAGCTTGAGTTGTGCTGTAGAGCTACCCTCAGTTGATTATTTCGACTTTCCTTGATTGGCCACTGCATGGGTGGCTTTGTTGATCGCTTCTTGGTCGCCGAGATAATAATTTTTGATCGGTTTTAACTCATCATCCAACTCATAGACTAGAGGAATACCAGTCGGAATATTCAATTTAAGAATGGCATCATCACTGACTTTGTCTAAGTGTTTGACTAAGGCTCGTAAGGAATTTCCATGGGCCGCAATGATTAAACTTTTCCCTGCTTTTAAGTCAGGCATAATCTCTTCTTGCCAAAATGGGATGACACGATTATAAGTATCTTCTAGGCATTCACCCAAAGGGACTTCTGCTGCATCTAAGGTATGATATTTGCGTTCATTGGCCGAATTTCTTTCGTCAGTGGTTTCTAAAAGAGGAGGACGTATCGCATAACTTCTGCGCCAGATAAGGACTTGTTCATCGCCGTATTTTTTTGCGGTCTCAGCTTTATTAAGTCCTTGTAAAGCTCCATAATGACGTTCGTTAAGTTTCCAAGAACGTTGAACAGGTATCCACATTTGATCCAAGCCTTGCAAGGCAATCCATAAGGTTTTAATGGCTCTTTTTAAGACAGAAGTATAGGCTTTATCAAATTCAAAACCTTCTTTCTTAAGTATTTCTCCAGAACTCACGGCTTGATTAATACCTGTGTTGGTTAAATCCACATCTGTCCAGCCAGTGAATCTATTGGCTAGATTCCACTCGCTTTCGCCATGCCGCAATAACACTAATTTGATCATTTTTACTTCCAAATCTATTAATTGTGGCAATTATATCAGTTCACCTACACGCTTGTATGAAAATTCCTACAAGCTTTTAGGAATTTCACCTATTTTATAAAAGTTCACATTGTTTACAATGGTTCACATCAATCAATTCGAGGTGTGTCATGAATACAAATATTAACAGTGCCATCAAAAAAATCAAACAAAGAGCATTGGTTCTGCAAGACAGAAAAGCTATCCAAAAAAGGATACGTTTTCTGCAAAGAAGCCTTGTACAAATTTCATTTGGAGCTGAAAAAGATCGCCCTCAGCTCTATTCAAGCTTAATGAAATCTTTGCATATGGCGCAAAAATCACTGTTAGAAAACAAACAACATTCAAGAGAGATTCAAAATGGACAATAACTTTAATCAAATACTCAAAGAAATAGAAGAAATCATCGCCAAATTAGGCAATTACAATATTGGCAAAGCCCAGTTTTCTGCACAAGGCAAGAAAGAATTGCAACAATTGTTCAAAGAAAAAATCAAATTGGCTAAATCATTGAATACTAAACCTTGCCTTATGGTATTAGGTTCGTAAATTCCCAGTTTGGATATTCCAAAGATTAGCATAAGCCGCCTGTTTATCTATGAGCTGTTGATGAGTGCCAGACTCGATGATTTCGCCTTTGTCTAACACATGAATGATGTCAGCGTTGACAATTGTTGATAGGCGGTGGGCAATGACCAGTAGAGTTCTGTTTTTAGAAATTTTTTGCATGGATTTTTGAATGGCTGCTTCGGTTTCATTGTCAACGGCAGAAGTCGCTTCATCCAGCACAAGAATCGGTGGATTTTTTAGGATGGCTCGAGCTAAGGATATTCTTTGGCGTTGACCACCCGATAGTTTTAATCCTCGTTCACCGACCACTGTTTCTAGGCCTTCTGGTAACGAATTTATGAACTCCATGGATTCAGAAAGTAGGGCTGCATTTAAGATTTCATCATCACTGGCATTTTCTTTGCCGTAGGCGATATTGGCTTTAATAGAGCCATCAAATAAAAAAATATCTTGAGAAACAAAACCAATACCTTGCCGTAATTTTTTTATTTTAATGCTTTCAATATCAGTATTCGCCATTGTGATGGCTCCAGAAGTGGGTGCATAAAACCGCAGTAATAACTTCATTAATGTGCTTTTCCCAGAACCTGTTTGGCCGACAAAGGCCGTGATTTTAGATTTTTCAATGGTGAAATCTATGTGCTTTAAAACTGCTTGCTTGCCGTAACTAAAGTCAACCGCCTTAAAGTGAATATCTGCATCCATGTCGATAGAAACAGATTTTTCATGGTCGCGGATTTTTATTGGAGTCTCAAGAATGTCCAAAATCCGGCGAACTGAAGCCATAGCGCGTTCGTACAAATCCATTGTCACTGCCAAAGAAGTGAAGGGCCACAGTAAGCGCTGAGTTAAAAAAACCAACATGCCATAAGCTCCTACAGAAATAACTCCATCCAAAGCATCAAAACCTCCAATGATAAAAGTGGCCAAAAAACCCGTTAATATTGCCATGCGAATAATGGGAGTAAAAGCAGCACTCACCTTGATGGCTTTTTGGTTGGCTTGTTGATAATTGCTACTGAGTTCAGACAGATGGTTCAATTCTTTTTGTTCGTTGGTAAAACTTTTTATCGTGGCTATTCCCATGATTTTGTTGCTGATGGCTGTGGCTAAAATTCCTGCTTGTTTTCGTACTTCGGTATAAAGTGGTTGGGCTTTTCTCTGAAAGAAAAAAGCTCCAAAAATGATCAAAGGAATTGGCAGAAAGGCAAAAACAGCAATTTTAACAGAGATGTAAAAGAATACAGCACCGACACCAAGCACGGAGACAATCACTTGTATAAAATCATTGGCACCAACATTTAAAAAACGTTCAAGCTGATTGACATCATCGTTTAAAATTGAAGTTAGATTGCCGCTGGCTTGATTTTCGAAAAATGACATATCCATGTGCTGCATGTGATTGTAGGTGTCTGTTCGCATTTTATGTTGCAGCGTTTGCGCTAAATTTCTCCATAAAATGGCATAAAGAAATTGAAAAACAGATTCACCTAGCCAAATGATAAAAGTCAGTACAGCAAGCGCTATGAGTTGTGATTTTGGATCAATAAAACCAAAAGAAGCTAAAAATGAATCCTGTTGGCTAACAACAACATCAATGGCGATACCGATAAGGATTTCTGGAGCGATATCAAATAGCTTATTCATCATTGAGCTTAAACTGGCTAAAATGATTTTACTTCTTAATCCTTTGGCGTATTTCAGCAAACGAAATAATGGTTTTTGGCTTGTTGCGTTAGTTCTGGTCATATTAATTTTGCTCGATGTGATCGGCGTGGAAAAAATGAATTTTTTGAACGTTGTAACCATGCAATTCTATCTTGCCTTGGTATCTTTGGTAATCGGCTTCATTGTATTCAAACGCATAGCTTCTGTACAAACCTAAACGGCCTTTTATTCGTTTGATGCGCATGGATTTTAAAGCAATAGAATCGTCTAACAACACGGCTTGTTTTTTTAATGTTTCCTGTTTGCAAAAAGCTCTAGCAATATCGCGCGCCTTTGCGTTAGTTAGAATAAATAATAAAATTAAGCCTGTAATTAATAATAATGGTATTTCAGTCATAAATTGTTTGCAATAAATCAAGAATTTTATAATATGGTAGGTCGCTTTAAAAATAAAGGGTTAGATGCCTCTTTTAGAGAAACAAATGAAGTCACGATGGATATGACAAACAGATGTCATGTGCAGTGCTTTGTTCTTGCTTATGATATTTCATAGATAAATATCACACTATCTCTAGAAGTCATTGCTTTTAATATCTAAGATATCTTTTTACCCCCAATATTCGCAATTGTTCAGTCTTTTAGTTTTGAATTTACCTCTGTATTCAAAAGAATAGCAATTGTAGCGAAGGAAAACTGAATGCTTAAAATATTAATAAAAAAATTTTCATAGGGAAAATTTTAACAACAGGAGATTACATGAATTGTAACAACGAAAAAACCATAGACAAATGCATCATTGCCGCTCGCGGTGGGATGACACTATTATCAAGAGACGAAGTCAATAAAATGATGAAGATGGGCAAGGGCTCAACGCATGCTTTGTTTAGAAAGTGCTGCTTGGCAGTGCTCAATTGCGATGCCAAAGAAGACGATGCCATGGCTGTTTTGTCACGTTATCCCGATTTTGACGTAAAATTATTACCACGTGAACGAGGCATTCATTTGGAGTTTGTTAATGCTCCTGCACAGGCTTTTGTTGATGGAAAAATGATTTCAGGTATTCGGGATTCTATTTTTTCGGTCTTAAGAGACATTATTTTTCAAAGCAGTGAACACAAAGATGGAAATTTTGATGAATCAACAAGCTCTGGCATCACCAATATGGTGTTTGAAATGCTCAGACGTGGAGAGGTCTATCAATTTGGCAAAGAACCCAATCTAGTGGTTTGTTGGGGTGGTCACTCCATTGGTAAGGAAGAGTACCAATACACTAAAAATGTAGGTTATCAACTCGGATTAAGAGGCGCTGATATTTGTACGGGATGTGGTACAGGCGCGATGAAAGGACCGATGAAAGGCGCCTCTGTAGGTCATGCTAAACAGCGTGTTTTTGATGGCCGTTACATTGGATTAACAGAACCGGGAATTATTGCTGCTGAAGCTCCGAACCCAATTGTCAATAAACTGGTGATAATGCCTGATATTGAAAAACGCTTGGAAGCCTTTGTTCGTTTAGGCCATGGGATTATTGTTTTTCCTGGAGGCGTTGGGACGGCGGAAGAAATTTTATACTTAATTGGTTTGCTTTCTCATCCAGATAATAAAGACAACCCTTATCCTTTTATTATGACGGGTCCTAAGGCCGCTGAAGATTATTTCAAGCAAATTGATGCTTTTATTCGTTTTGCCTTGGGCGATGAAGTCGCTAAAATGTATGAAATTATTATTGATGATCCTGAAAAAGTCGCAAAACACATGCTAGCAGGACTTGATAAAGTGAAAGAGTACCGTTCTGAGATGCAAATCAGTTACTATTTCGATTGGGAAATGACCATCGAAGAAGGCTTTCAGTTTCCTTTTATTCCCACACATGAAAACATGCTGAATCTAAATTTGAATCGAGACCAGCCCGTCAATAAATTGGCAGCAGATTTACGCCGAGCTTTTTCTGGAATTGTTGCAGGCAATGTTAAAGAATTTGGCCGCCAACAAATTGAAGAAAAAGGAGTTTATCAAATCTCAGGTGATAAGGAGCTTATGGCAAAGCTTGATTTGTTATTGCAATCGTTTGTTAAACAAAAACGCATGAAGTTGCCGGGCAGTGCCTATACGCCAGTCTTTGAAGTATTAACCTAAGCCCTCCAAAGCAGTAGTCAAAAACCATCGTCACTAATAAGTGGCGATGATTTGGATCTCAACTACATACCTCGAGAATAGCGAGCTGTGTACGATAAGGTTAATAATCCTATTCAGACACTATTTTTAATCCATTGAATAAGTTGAGGTAATTGCATGGCTCCAGACATGCGTTGGATTTCCCGATTGTTTTTATAAGCCATAAGGGTTGGAATGGAGCGAATACCAAGCTGACCAGAAAGTTGTTGTTGCTGTTCGGTATTGACTTTAATCAAAATGTATTGGCCTTTTAGTTGCTGAGCCGCTTGATTGTATAGAGGTGTCATCATTTTGCAAGGGCCACACCAAGGAGCCCAAAAATCAACAATAACGGGCAATGTGGATTTTCTGCAAATTTTATTAAAAGTCTTAGCATCAACATCAATAGCCTTGTTGCTGAACAGTGGGTCATGGCACTTTCCACAATTAGGCTGGTCTTGCAGCCTGTTTTCAGGCACTTTATTGGATGCTAAGCAAGTTGGGCAGACGATTAGTTCACTCATTGTATTTTCTCTATTGGAATTTGGATTATCTAAGAGCTTGTCGGAGAATAGAAATTCATTTCTATTCTCCGACAAGCTCCTAGTACTACAATTAATAAGTTCCGTCTAATATTCAGCTTATCTCGCAAAAGTAGTTGTGTTGGCTTATTTTTAAAAAGTAAAGTTGTTTGAGACGAAAATTATTTGTCGAAACTCGAAAGCTTAGTAAAAACAAGCTTTTATTTAATAAAAATATTCCCAACGAGTTTTTTACTTTTTAAAAATAAGCCAACACAACTACGGTGAATATTAGACAATGCTTTTTGTTTGTAGTACTAGTACCTGACTGAGAAAGAAGTAATTTACTGCAGGTCGGTCAGGCGCTAATTACAATTTAAGGTTAAATTGCAATCTTACAAGTGGCGATCAAGCAATTAATTATCATTGTCTTCTAAAATACCATGTCGTAAGGCAAAGCGAGCGAGTTCTATGGTGTTTTCTAATTTTAATTTTTCCAGAATACGATATTTGTAGGTTGCAACAGTCTTTGGGCTTAAAACCAACAAATCAGCAATATCTCGGGGTTTTTTGCCTTGGGCTAGTAATATCATCACTTCCATTTCACGGGAAGATAAGTTGTCAAAAGGAGAAGATTCTCCTCCTGGTAACAATGACAGAGCCATTTGTTGAGCAATTTCTGTGCCGATGTAACGCCCATCATCAGCGACGATATTTATGGCTTTTTCTAACTCTGTTGCGGCACAACCTTTGGTGAGATATCCACTGGCACCTGCTTCGAGTAATTGTGCAGGAAAAGGGTTTTCCGCATGGACTGTTAAAATGATTATTTTAGTTTGAGGAGTGTGCAACGAAATACGCCGAGTTGCTTCAAGTCCACTGATGATGGGCATATTGACATCCATGAGCACAACATGAGGACGATGCAGATTGACCGCATTGATTGCTTGTTGGCCGTCTTCTGCTTCGGCAACTATGGTGATTCCAGACATCTTGGCGATGATCATTCTTAAGCCAGTTCTTACAATCTCATGGTCATCAACCAGGACAACATTTATCATTTTTTTCTCTTTTTAGTTATTCCCAAATACTGATATTGAAAATCACAATGAGAATACAAGTTCTTAATGTTCCTCAGAAATCCTCAAAAAGATTCTTCATCAATGAGGTGTACTTGGTTTTTGTGAATTCATTATGCATATCAATGACTTGCACTCTAAATTGCGACTCTGTATCGGGATTTGGATCATTTAAATTCAGTTCGTTCAGTTCGGTCAAAAAGTGAATAATTGGGATTTGGCTATAAGCTAATGCAATTATATACCTTAGACAAGTTCCTATCCACTTATACATAGTGTATTTTAAGACTCATTTATCTCACAATAAAGTCGATTTAGTTGAAATTAAATTTTATCAAATCTACAACAATGGTAAAATGTGCCGGAGTTTGTTTCATCAAGCACATAGATTCTCAATGGGCTTTAGTAGAGAACTTTGAGATTTGATTATTGAAGGAAACATGCAAGACACACACTACTAATATTTGGAGTTGTAATGACTGAAGAAAATAGACCCATTCCAGAAGAATTTTTCTCGGATTGGAAAGAGCGTGAAGCCTTAGCAGAGGCCATGATTCCTTTAATTGGACGTTTGTACAGAAGAATGAATGTCTCTCTTTATATGTATGGAAAACGCATGATAAACCAACGGGTGACAGATTTAATGAAAGCCCATCGTTTCGTGCGTCAGGTCGAATCTAACGAATTAAGCTTGTTTGAAACTTTTCCATTTGTTAAAGCGATTTCTAAATTGCAATTGGGCCCTGCTCATATTGATGTCGGTAAAATTGTCTATCGTTATCTAGAGCAAGGAAAAAAAGGCGGAATCTCGGAGTTTGTCGCCCATGAGCTTAAAGACCTCATTGGTTCTAACAAAAAACCCTTGCCCGAACCACAAGATGTGGTCTTGTATGGTTTTGGTAGAATAGGTCGCTTGGTTGCAAGGCTTTTAATTGATAAAACAGGCAGTGGAGATGTGCTTGTGTTGAAAGCCATTGTTCTAAGAGATTCAAAGCACGCCAACGATATTGAGAAGCGGGCTGCATTGTTACGAAAAGATTCCGTTCACAGCAAATTTAACGGCACTATTCGGGTTTTGCATGAGCAAAATAAGTTGATAATTAATGGTAATGAAGTCCAAATCATCTATGCAAACTCACCTTCGGATGTAGATTACACAAAGTATGGCATCAAAAATGCCATGATAGTCGATAATACCGGTGTTTGGAAAGACAGAAAAGGCCTGAGTGGTCATCTTCGTCCTGGAGCTTCAAAAGTTTTATTAACAGCACCAGCCAAAGATGATATTCCAAACATTGTTTATGGTATCAATCATCAGGACATCAAACCAGAGCACGATATAATTTGTGCGGCCTCTTGCACCACCAATGCCATTGTCCCTGTGTTAAAATGCATCAACGATGAATTCGGAATTAAAAACGGCCACGTAGAAACCATTCATGCCTATACCAATGACCAAAATTTAATTGACAATTTCCACAAAGGCGATAGAAGAGGGCGAAGTGCGGCATTGAATATGGTGTTAACTTCTACAGGTGCAGCCAAAGCGGTATCCAAGGTACTGCCAGAATTAGAAGGCAAGCTAACAGGCAATGCCATTCGTGTACCTACACCCAATGTTTCCATGGCGATTCTGAACATTCAGTTGGACAAAGACACAAGCTTAGAAGAACTCAATGAGTTTCTGCGTTACAAATCTTTGCACTCCCGTTTGCAACAACAAATCGGTTATACTATTTCGACTGAAGTTGTTTCCTCCGATTTCATAGGCTCGCGACAAGCCTGTATTATCGATTCCACTGCAACAATTGTTAAAGACAATAGTATTGTTCTGTATTGCTGGTACGACAATGAATTTGGTTACAGTTGTCAGGTAATGCGTTGTTTGGAGAAGTTTGCAGGCGTTGATTGGCCTGTTTATCCCAAACCAAAGACAGGAACTGCATAATACAATGATCACGATTAACGCAGCCAAAAACCCAGTAAAAAGTAATTTAAAGACAGGTCTAGCTTTAGCAGGAGGCGGACCCTTGGGTGGTTTTTATGAACTTGGGGCAATTTGTGCTCTTAAGGATTGTATTCACTCTCTTAATTTAAATAACTTGGATGTTTATGTCGGAGTTTCTTCGGGTTCATTTTTGGTTTCGGCCTTGGCCAATGGCATTAGCACGGAAGAAATTGCGGATATTTTTGCTTTTAATCGCAAAACAGAAACGCCTTTTAATCCCGATAACTTTTTAAGACCGGCTTACAAATTGTTTATGAAAAAAGCCACAGATATACCCTTTGTGGCCTATGAAGCCCTTTTTTCATGGTTGAAAAACCCTTTGCATACCAGTGTTGTGGACATTTTGGAAAAATTTGGTAGTATTTTACCCAATGGTGCTTTCAATAATGACAGTTTGGAAAAGTTTATTCGTAGCGTATTGAGTGCAAAGCATTCGAGTAATGATTTTAGAAAATTAAAAAGAAAACTGTATATTGTAGCTTGTGAAATCGACACCGGAAAAATTGCAACATTCAGCACTGATGAAAACTCGGATGTGCCTATTTCAAAAGCGGTTCAGGCTTCTTCTGCTTTGCCAGGTTTGTATGCACCAGTCAACATCAAGGGAAAGTTTTATGTTGATGGAGCATTGCGCCGTACCATGAATGCTTCAGCAGCCCTGAATCAAGATGTCCAATTGTTGTTTGCTGTGAATCCCATTGTTCCTTTTGAAAATGAACAAAAAACAGATGAAAAATCCAAGCTCTTAAAAGCGGGATTACCGATGATTTTATCGCAAACATTTCGTTCTATTGTTCAGTCTCGTTTAAAATCAGGTCTGGACAAATACACGACGCATTATCCAGAAGCTGATATTGTATTAGTAGAACCTAACAAGGATGATGAAATGCTTTTCAATACAAATTTGTTCAGTTATTCTAAACGTGATCAATTGTGCGAATATGCTTATCAACAAACCAGAAAGCAAATTCAAGAAAAGGTGGATGAAATTCAAAAAGTGCTTAAAAGACATGCTTTTAGCATCAATACAGAGCATCTGTACGATGAAGATCGCAGTTTAAAGGATTTTCTACAGCAAGAAAAACGCGGGCATTCTCGGGTCAAACGACGCCTTGATGAAGCCTTAAATCAATTGGAGCGAGTCTTGGGTCATTAGCTGTGCGTTGCTGAAATAATACATCACTGGTTTTTTGATTTGAATTGATAATCTTCCAGTAAAAGTTGGTCATCAGCTTGCCATAACTGATTGGCTTTTTGTTTGTTTTCTCTCATGAGTATAGCGGCTTGCAAATAGTTTTTTTCTCTGGCTAAAAATTGTGCTTTTAATTTGAAAAACAAATAGTCATAAGTAGTGTTCGCTTCAACTCGTTGCAAAATTGATTGGTATTCCAATTCTGGATAGTGGAGCAGGACTTCTAAAGCTTCATAGGCAATGTAGTTAGCAAGTCCTATTCCTTGCTTTTCGCGGTAGCCGTTTTCAGCGGAAACTAACATTTTAATTCCTGCGTTTATTTTACCAGATTTCACATAAATATGACCTAAAATACGAGCCAAGTCATCAGCTGAATTTTGTTTTAGTTCGGGATGTTTTTCTAAATAATCATTGTATTTTTTTAAGGCTTCTTGCGCGCTATCAACGCGTGCAGAAATCAACATATCAAACAAATAAAAAGCACTGAGGTCAGCCGTCATTGCTTGCTGATCATTAAAAATAGAGCGCATGGATTCAAGATGGTTTTTTGCCTTTGAAAATTGGTGTTGAACATAATATTTGTGCAACTTCACCGTATCAGTAATGAGGAAATACAAAGGATTGTTGAGCCTGTTGGCGAGTTTCTCCATTTGTTGGGTGTAGTTGGAGCTTTTATCAAAGTAACCTCTTAAATTTAGGATAAAACTGCTATAAAACAAATAAAACATCGCTTTATCTGGGTTGCTATTGTTTTGCAAATATACTGCTGCCTGTTGGGTTAAAAGTACCCCGTCATCTAATTTGTTGCGTTGTAAATTCATTCGATTCAAGCCAGCTAATACGGTAATCATGCCATTGCTTGAATTGACTTTTTCGTAATAATCCCTGGCCTTATACAGGTAGTCCAACGCTTGATTGCTTTTGTTTTGGTAACTGACTATTTCTGACAAAAACAGGTACATGCCAGCCATATAGTTTGGATAAGGGTAATAGTCTTTTGCCAAAGCAATGCGTTGCAAGGCATAGTCTTCAGCAGCAGGCCAATCACGTTGCAAGTATGCCAATAAATTCAATGATTTCAAGCCCTCTAGTTTAGTAAAGGGGTTGCTTGAGTCTTTAATGAAACTTATGGATTGCTGCAGGTTTTTCTGTGCTTTTTCTTCGTTTCTAAGCCTGAAATGTGAAAAACCAAGCAAATAATATGTTTTTATAGTTTGAATAGGGTTAATTTTTTCACTGAAAGTGTTCAAAATGTTTTCACCAATAGCAAGGGCTTTATTGTAATGACCAAGATAGACATCTGACTCGAGTAGTTTTACCCAAGCGGCAACAAATTGCCCGTCTTTATTGACTGCAGCTTGAAAATAATCGTTGGCTTTTTGTTGGTTAGAATCGACTTCTTGCTGAAACAAACCTTGCAAATAACTTTCCAAAGCGTAATTATCAACAGTAGAAAAGAGTTCTTTCTCATTGCTTCTTATGGCATTAATGTGTTCATTGGTGGCGATTCGGTTGACAATCCATTGTTTGCTTTTGGTCAGAAGTTGCGAAATGCTTTGTTCGCTTAATGTGACTTGGTCGATTAATTTTTCGTTGTTTCTTAATTTGAGTTGCGCAGTAGTGTTATTTTCTTGTTGTTTTATAGCAACTATCACAGCATAACTTATGTTTTTATTGGAAGTGAGCTCTATGGCTAGCGCATCACTGTTTTCGGTTGTGTACCACTCTTGTCGGGGTTGGATGCTCTGTATAAATGAACTGCTGTCCAATAAGTCAGATAAATAGTTGAGGCCTCCATTGTTTAACCAATCGCGTTCTTGGCTATCTGGCACAATGGCTAAATTTAGCTGGGTCTTGCTTTCATCCTCTATGGGTTTTGTTTGTTCTTTCTGATAATAAAACAGTGCCATAGTTGCTAGCAGAATCATTGCCACTATGGTTGTAGAGATTAACGTTTTTTTACTGGAAATTGTGGTTTTTTTCTTTGCTTTGAGTGGTTTGATACTGGATTTGTGTGCATTCAGAGGCTGAACTGTCACCTTGGATGCAAAGCGATAACCAACTCCACGATGCGTTTCAATCATTGGATTGCTGCTGTCGTTGTCTCCAAGCAGGTTCCTCAGCCTAATCACTTGTTTAGTCAGTGCCGTATCTGTAACAATTTGTCCAGGCCAAACCGCTTCAATAATGCTGTCTTTGTTTAATATTTGACCGTGATTTTCCAGTAAAAACAGCAACAAATAATAGGCTTTGGTGCTGATTGAAATCTTTTCGGTACCTTTGTGCAGTAATTGCTGTGATTCATCAATGCGGTAGCCTACAAAATAATATTCCTTGTTTTTTCGGCTTTCTACAGCTGTTTTTTCATCAGACATTAATCATCTACGAGTAAATACTACATGTATTTTCTAATAAATTGTAGGCTTTGTCAATTCTCGGTGTTTTTAATTAGTGCAGATGCATTTCTTGGTTGCTGTTTGGAATTAATCTGGTATCTTAAAATTCCGACGTCGAAGCAGGTCAATGCCACATTGCAAATCTTCGGCCCAGTCTAAAAACTGTTCGATCATTTCTTGGCCTTTAAAGGCTTTGCCATGTTGAGGAACTATCATTTCGACATCGAGTTTTCGAATCATATTGGCCCAAAGTGTAGTCACCTTGCCTGAGACCATGTAACGCTCGTGAAACCCTTGCATGGATGGGATGTGACTAGCGAAATCTTCTACAAAAATGGAATCTTCAACATCCAAAATGGAGGCTCCCATATCACCAGAAAATAGTATTTTACTGATAGGATCGTACAATTGGAAGTTGCCGACAGAGTGAAGAAAATGCGCAGGGAGGAAAATAAGTTCATTCGCTCCAAAAGGCATTCTTTGCCCTGGGTCATCAATTTCAATAATTCTTTCTTCTATTTTGGCACCGTTTTTTCCCATAAAAGAGGAAATCAAATGAGGTAAAAATCGTCCCCAAAGCTTAGATATAATGACATTGCAATCCGTATTCATTAGCCATCTATCAATGGAAGCTATAATATCTGGATCTTGGTGCGAAGCAAAAATAAAATTGAGGTCTCGTGTTTTTATGATTTGACTTACAGCAATTGTGAGAGGCATATACGTTAAATCACCACCTGGATCAAGCAGGATGGATTGGCCGTTGTTGGTGATCATGAATTGGTTGGATTGAACACCATGACCCGTGACCAAGTCATTAAACATAATGCATTTGTGCTCGTCATTTTCGAATAATATAACAGGTTTTGTGTTTTTCATATTTTTATTAAGATTAATTTCGGCTATTATCAATGTTCAGTCCGTTTATGGCAAATCAATATTGCAGACAATAGAATGAATTATTAATTAAGGTAAGAATATGCTTTCCTATCAGTTTTTTTGGCCGATTCCTGCCAGTGCAGGAAGCAAAGTTGACAAATATTTACATTTTGTTGCAGCCATAATATAGAACCCAAATCCCGATATAGAAATCAGGATGCTAGCACAAGCCCTTATTATACCTAAGAAATTCTCATAAAGCCTCATCAGCAATGTTCGGTTTTTGTGAATTTCTTATGCACATCAACTACTTGTACCATCATTTGCGATTCTATATCGTGATTTGGGTATTTGTAATTTTTCAGTGTCTTTTTGTTTGGTTTTGAAAGCTGCATCCAGCTATTAAAACAGCTGCATTTGCAGTAATCTTTGTACCGGAGCATAACTCTTGCGGTGATGGATGCAAGGACCGTGTATTTGTAATTGTTGCAAGTGGTATTTGGTGCCATAGCCTTTGTGTTTTTCAAAACCATAATGCGGGAACTCAAGAGAGAGAGCAACCATCAAGCGATCTCTAGCATTTTTGGCAAGAATGGATGCAGCGGAGATTTCGGCAATTTTTCCATCTCCTCCAATAATAGCTTCTGCGGGTTGCTCAAATTCAGGGCATTTGTTGCCATCCACTAAAATCTTGTCTGGAACAATTTCTAGTTGGGCAATGGATTGTTGCATGCCTAAAAGACTTGCTTGTAAGATATTGATTTCTTCTATTACATCAACATTTATATGAACAACACTGTAGGCCAGAGCATTTTTTATGATCAATGGTTCGAGTTCAAAACGCCTTTTTTCGCTGAGCTTTTTTGAATCATTCACACCAGCAACAGCATTTTTTAAAATAACGGCTGCTACAGTTACAGGGCCTGCCAAAGGGCCGCGGCCAGCTTCATCAACTCCAGCGGTTATCACTGCTGCTGCTCTATGAAATTTTTGACAGCAATAGCAGCATTGAACTCTGGAGACAAGAGGTCTTGATGCAATCGAGTAAATTCTAACCTGAACTGTTCTTGTGCATGGGGTTTTGATACCTTAATAAGCTCCTGTAACAAGTTTTCGCTGGTCATGTTGTTTTGCAAGACTTCTGGCACTAAAAAACCACCGTAAAGGACATTGGGTAAGGAATAATAAGGCAATAACATCATCTTAAAGGATTTGACAATTTTGTAGGTGAACGGAGATATTTTATAGCCAACCACCATGGCAGTTTTGCACAACATGGCCTCTAAGGCAACCGTTCCAGAAGCTAACAGGGCGCTATTGGCTGCTTTTAAAACAGCGCTTGCATCTTTGTGTATGCCTATTTTTAACTGTTGGCGATTTGCCGCTTCTTGAATGTATCTGATTTTGCTGCGATTGGTGTTTGCACTGATGATTTGTAATTTTGGATCGAGTTTTTGCAGGGCAGCAGCCGTTTTCAGAAAGATTTCAGTATGCGCTTTCAATTCGTTGTTTCTTGAGCCTGGAAGGACGGCCAATACAGGCCTATTAACATCCAACCCCAGCTGTTTTTTTGCTGATTTTTTATCAATTGTTAAGGCAATATTCTGAGCCAATGGGTGGCCGACGAACAATGCCTGACCTTTTTCTCTTTGGTAATAACTGGGCTCGAAAGGAAATAAAGTAAGAACAAGGTCAGTCAATTGGCTAATCCAGATAGCACGATTGGGACGCCAGGCCCAAATGGAGGGGCTAACATAATGAATGATTTTAACCCCTTGTTTTTTTAGTTTTTTTTCGATAGGGAAATTCAAATCAGGCGCATCAACTCCAATAAAAATACTGATGTTTTGTGCCTTTAATTGTTTGATGATGTTGTGGCGTAATTTCAATAACCGCGGCAGCTTGCTAATGACTTCAACGAGTCCCATAATTGCAAATTCTTTGTTTGAAACAATTCTATTCAAACCTTGGGCAAGCATCTTATCACCGCCAACACCTATGAATTCACAGTGGGGATAGATCTTAACAAAGTCCTGCATGAGTGAGGCCCCCAGAAGATCTCCAGAGTCTTCGCCTGCAATAATTCCAATTTTAAGTGTTTTATTTGGCATTGTTTGTGTTTTTCTATCGGGGCTCTAGGAGATGATAGTATTCATCTGGAAGATGGGTAAAAGCATTGCCAGTACAATCAGCAAAATCATGGTGCCTACGATCAATATGGCCACAGGTTGCATAATACTGACTATTGATGAGAGTTTATGATTCACATCTCGTTCTTGAGTGTCCGCGGCCCGTTCTAACATTTCACTTAATATACCACTTTGTTCACCAGAACTGATAAGTCGAATTGTCATGGGAGGAAAGTAACCATTGGCTTTAAGCGATTGGCTCAGGCTAGAACCTTCACGCACTTGTGTTGCGGTATTCTCAACCGAGTGTTTGATAGCTAAGTTTTTAATCACTTTGCTAGAAAGCGATAAGGCTTGGACAATAGGCACGGTGCTTTTGGTCAGTATGCCCAAGGTTCGGGTAAAACGAGCGGATTGAGCGATGCGAATAAATGAACCTACTAAAGGCAAATTAAGCAAAAATTTGTGCCATTTGTACTTGAAGTCGCGGTTTTGTAAGGCGATAAAAAAGACGACTATCGCGACAACAATGATTATTAAAACAGCGAGACCATAGTGACGAATCCAATCACTTAAGGAAACCAAGGCTTGGGTGATCAAAGGCAATTCTGCATTGTTGTTCTCAAAGACTTGTATTACTTTTGGGACGATATAAATCATTAAGCCCGAAACCACAGCTATGGAGGTAAGGATGAGTATTACTGGATAGAGTAAAGCCATCCATGATTGTTTGCTCATGTCTTGTTTTTGTTCTAGGTATTCGGCTAAACGTAAAAGGACTTCATCGAGGTTGCCCGACTGTTCTCCAGCTTCGACACTGGTGGTGATGAGTTCATCAAAGGCTTTGGGGAACAGTTCCATGGCATAGGCCAAGGACTGACCTTCCATAAGTTTAGCGCGCAAGGTAATCAGTATTTTTTTAGAGTTTTTATGGTCGCTCTGTTCGCTAATGGTTTTTAAGGATTCATCCAAAGGCAAACCCGCCTTTAATAAGGTTGATAATTGCCGAATAATAATAGACAATTCGCCTGTTCTTAAGCTTGTTTTGTGTTTTTTTTCTTTGTCTGTACCCAAATGACCCGTTACTTTTTCAATGCGAATGGGGATGAGTTTTTGGTCACGTAGCATTTGACGGACTTGTTTTTCATTGTCGGCTTGCAGGATACCGCTTTTGTTTTTTCCAGAGGCATCCAGACATTTGTATTCGTAGGCATCCATGGCTTATGTTAGACGAATTATTTCATCAGCAGTGGTTAGTCCTTGGCACATTTTATCAATACCATCCGCTCGAATTGATGGAGAGTGTTTGCGAGCCAATCGTTCCAATTGCAATTCTGAGGAACCCTTGTGAATTAAGTTTTTCATGTCTTCATTGATTTTAATAAGCTCATAAATCCCCATGCGGCCTGAATAAGCTTCATGAATCGGAATGTTTTCATTGGCTTTAAACAAGGTTTGAGGCTTGATGCCAAAGAGTTTGCACTGAGCAGCATCAGCTTGGTAGGCGATGCGAGTTTTTGGGTTCAGCACTCGCACTAAGCGTTGAGCCAGTACGGCTTTGACACTTGATGCCAGTAAAAAAGGAGGAACGCCCATATCAATCAAGCGTGTAATTGCTCCAACAGCTGTATTGGTATGCAATGTAGAAAGAACTAAATGACCCGTTAAACTGGCTTGAACTGCAATTTCTGCTGTTTCTAAATCGCGAATTTCTCCAATCATTATGACATCGGGATCTTGGCGCAAAATAGCTCTTAATCCTTTGGCAAAAGTCATGTCAATTTTGGAGTTAATTTGCGTTTGTGAAATTCCAGTTAAGTAATACTCTATCGGGTCTTCGACCGTCATAATATTGCGTGATCGATCATTAATGGTTTCTATGCCCGCATACAGGGTTGTGGTTTTACCCGAACCCGTTGGACCCGTGACTAAAATGATGCCATGAGGCAGGTTGACCAAGTCCTTCATGCGTTTGAGGTCTTTGTCATTCATGCCTAAGTGGCTGAGATCAAGTTTGCCAGCTTGTTTGTCGAGCAAGCGCATCACTATTCGTTCACCAAAAGCTCCAGGAATTGTCGAAACACGGACATCAACAGAACGCCCAGCAATTTTGATGGAAATACGACCGTCTTGAGGCAGACGCTTTTCTGAAATATCAAGCTTCGACATGATTTTAATACGCGAAGATATCAATGGAGCAATAGCCTTGGGTGGTGCGATAACCTCTTGCAAGGTGCCATCAACCCGATAACGCACGGAAACACGGTCTTCAAAAGGTTCGATATGAATATCTGAGGCATTGAGTTTGACCGCATCAGAAAGCATGGCATTAATAAGTCGAATAATTGGAGCATCATCGTTGCTCTCTAACAAATCATCAGGCTCACCTAAATCATCGGCAATTTCTGCAAGACCGGGTTGATTATCAAAGTCGATAACATCCTTAGCCAACGATTTTTGTTGTTGGTAGAGTTTTTGCATGACTTTTTTGTAGTCAAGCTCAGAATAAATTTTTGCTTTAACGCGGCCACCGACAAAACGTTGTAATTCATCAATAGTACTTGTTGGAGCCTTTTCGGACAGGGCTAGGATAGCGCAGTCTTTTTCCCAGCGCTCAATAGTCCCCCCACGTTTGCGAGCAAAGCCATAACTGGGTAAATTATCTTTAAGAGCCATTATTGATTGTGTGTTTGATTGGTTTTTTCTGGTAATACCAATGTCCCTTTGTTAAATTCTGTTTCATTGAGTTTTTGCAGTTGTTGTTGGCGAATGTCGTTGTACATTTTGTCTGTAATTTGTTTTTGATTGCTATCATCCAAAATTACAGGATGTAAAAACACCATCAAATTGCGTTTTACACGTGTTCTTTTTTTATGCCTAAACAAGTTTCTAACAACGGGAATATCACCCAATAAAGGCACTTTTTTAATGCTTTCTTCAATGGATTCATCAATCAAGCCCCCCAAGACTATTATGCCGTTATTGGGTACCATGACAGATGTGGTCAAAGTTCTTTTATTGGTGATGACATCAATTGTGGTTGCAGAGGCAGCCAAGGAGGAAACTTCTTGAGCAATATCCAGTACAATTTGATTGCCTTCATTAATATGCGGTGTGACGGTTAGGGAAATGCCAATGTCTTTGCGTTGAATGGTCGAAAAAGGATTTGTTGAGCCATTGTTCGCGCCAGTATTGGTGAATTGACCTGTTAAGAACGGAACTTCTTGGCCGACGGATAGTTTTGCCTCTTTGTTATTCAGGGTCACTAATGAAGGTGTTGAAAGGATATTGTTGTTGGTATTGGCAGCAAGAGCTGATAATAAGGCTCCAATTTGCGGATTGCCATCGCCATCAATTTGAACATAGCCGACATTCAATCCATTATTGACACCACCATCAGGATTTAATATGTTACCAACAATGCCATAATTGGTGCCACCCACTAGTCCTTCTCCTCCATTTAACTGATTGAGCAAGCCTTGCCACTGGAATCCCAGTTCTTTGCTATGATCAACAGTCAATTCAGCAATAATGGCTTCAACCAATACTTGCGGTCTTTTGACATCCAGCTGTTTAATGGCATTGACTAAATTTTTAAAGACAGTGGGAGGAGCATTGATGACCAGAGAATTGGTTTCTTTGTGAGCTTGAATGGTTGCATTTTGTTCACTTGAAGTACTGCCATCTTTATTGACTTGCCCTTTACTAGCTAATGTTTCTAGGATAGGAACCAGTGATTCTGCTTCAGAAAATTTCAGTTTAATCACTTGCGATTGTGTGTTGGTCTCCAAAGGCGTATCCAGTTGTGCAATCAGTGTTTGAATTCGCAGTTTAAGCGATGGAGCCGCATTGATAATGACTGAATTGGTGCGTTCATCGGCGACAATCTTAGTGTTTCCGTTCAATGTTGTATTGCCGGTGTCTAATAAAGTTTCTATCGTTTGTGCGACTTCGGTGGCATTGGCATGTTGTAAGGCAATCATTTCAATGGATGAATCGGTTTTTTTGTCGATTCGGTTAATAATGCCTAACATGCGTTCAACATTTTTTGCCCGGTCTGAAATGATTAAAATATTGCTTTCTTTGTGGGAGATAATTTTGGCTTTTTGGTTGATGCTCTTAAGCATGCTGACCAATTCGGACGCTGGAACATATTTAAGTTTGACAATGCGGGTGACAAAATCACTGTCGTTAGCGGCACCAAAATCACCAATAATACCTCCTGCATCAGCCTCAGAGACAATCTTAATGCTGTTACCATCACGAACAGCGGCGTAACCATGAACACTCAATACCGCTAAAAAAGTTTCATAAACCGCTTGTTTAGACATTGGATGTCCAGAGATGACGGTCACCTTGCCTTCAACTTGTGGATCGATGATGAAATTTTTCTGAGTCATGTCCGAAACAGTTTCGATCAAAAGACGAATGTCTGCATTCTGAAAATTCAAGCTATGCATGTCTTTTTGAGCGTCTTTTTGAGCAAGTGCAATTTGAGCATTGAAGAGAATGACTAGGGCAATTATAAAAGTTTTGCTAGGTTTCATTGGTGAATTTATTGACTGGTTTAATAATTCATCAGATTTTAACCCAAAAGCTTGCGCTTGGATAGTGGTGAAATCATCAGAGAGAAATTAATTTGCTGCATGCTAAATTTTTTTAGATTTGTAACTGTTCAACGGCGCTGTATTTGCTCATTTTATTCTGTAAAGGACTCGCTTGATTTCATTGCCATAAATTCCATCTTTGTTGAAACAAATCTCTTTTCGGTCGTATTCTCGTTCTTGTTCACAAACTCGGGCAAACTTTCAGTGACTCAGATAGACTTTTTTATTTCAAAGATGAAGCAAACTGGGTTAAGATAACTCTCTTTAATTATCGATTCACAAGTATTTATGCCAAAAACATCAACACATTATCGTGCATGCAATATTTGTGAGGCCACTTGTGGATTGGTTATTAAGCACCAAGGCAATAAAATACTTTCTATTAAGGGCGATAAAAATGATCCTTTGAGTAAAGGTCATATTTGTCCCAAGGGTGTTGCATTACAAGATGTTTACTACGATAAGGACAGGCTGAAGCAACCCGTAAAGAAAACAGAGACGGGCTGGCAAACAATAAGCTGGAAAGAAGCTTTCGATGAAATTGCTAAAAAAATCAAAAGCACCCAAAAATTGCAAGGGCGTGATTCTGTCGCCATTTATTCTGGAAATCCAACGGTACACAATATGGGAGCAATGCTCTTTATGCCGATGTTTTCAAAAGCCCTGAAAAGTAAAAACCGTTACAGTGCTACTTCAATTGATCAATTGCCAGATCAGCTAGCCGCTTATTTGATGTTTGGTCATCAGCTCATGGTGCCTGTCCCTGATTTGGATAGAACGGATTGTCTGCTTATTATTGGCGCCAATCCCGTTGTTTCAAATGGTAGTATGATGACAGCGCCCAAGGTTGCACAACGGCTCAAAGATATTCGTCAACGTGGCGGTAAGGTTATTAATGTTGATCCACGCTATACAGAAACTTCAAAAATTTCAGATCAACACATCGCGATTAAGCCTTCAGCAGATGTCTATTTGTTATTGGCTATGATTCATGAAGTCTTTGCTAGTCAAAAAGTTAATTTGAGACATGTTAAAGATATTTGTCTGGATTTGGATGAATTAGAAAGCTGTGTCAGCTGCTATAATTGTGAATCTGTGAGTCAAATTACGGGCATAAAACCAGCGATCATAAAGTCATTGGTCGATGATTTTTGTTCGGCCAAAAGTGCTTGCTGTTATACTCGATTTGGAGCATCAACTCAAAAATTTGGCACCATGACTCAATGGCTGGGCAATGTTTTAAATATTATCACGGGTAATTTCGATCGAGTTGGTGGTGTTATGTTTACAAAACCAGCGGTTGATATATTGGCGCCAGCGCGAAAGCATGTGAATCGAAAAGTTTTTGCGAAATACTTTTCTCGAATCAGAAAACTTCCTAGTTTTGCAGGAGAATTGCCAGTATCAACTTTGGCAGAAGAAATTCTCACCCAAGGGTCAGGACAAATAAAACTCTTGATTGTTAATTCAGGTAACCCTGTTTTGAGTACGCCTAATGGAGCGCTTATGGACAAAGCTCTAAAATCCTTGGACTACATGGTCTCGATTGATTTTTATATTAATGAATCGAGTCGTCATGCCTCAATTATACTGCCGCCAACATCCGCATTAGAGCGCCCTCATTATAATCTTGCTTTTCATACGCTTGCAGTTCAGAACACAGCAAAATACAGTGAGGCACTTTTCAAACCCAACAAACAGCAGCGCAGTGACAGTCAAATTTTTTTAGAACTGTGGTCGCGCTTACAAAAAGGTGGATTTATAAACAGGATTAAAACGCTATTAAGCAAATGGTTGATCTTTTACAAAGGAGAGAAAGGCATCATAAATGAGGCTTTAAAAAAGGGACCTTATGAGGGGTTAACCGTTAATAAGTTGATTCAATCACAGCATGGAATTGATTTGGGAGCTTTGCAAAGTTGCCTGCCTGATCGTTTGTTTACCGATTCTAAAAAAATCAATTTATTACCCAGTGAAATAAAAAAAGATTTTGTAAGGGTGGCAAATAGTTTGCAAGCCGATAAAACTATCGAGCATGACTCGATACAACTGATTGGACGTCGAGACCCACGAACGAACAATTCGTGGATGCATAACAGTTATCGCTTAGTAAAAGGTAAAAAGCGTTGCTTGCTTTATATACACTCACATGATGCAAAAAAACACGGTTTTAAGCAAGGTGAAAAGGTGGCTGTGCATTCTAAAAAAGGCAAATTGCAACTGCCAATAAAAATTACAGATGAAATGAAGCCTGGAGTTGTCAGTATCCCGCACGGTTGGGGGCATGTTTTTTCTGACACTAAAATTGAAGTTGCAAAAAATCATGCGGGTGTCAATATCAATCTTTTGATGGATGAAACAGAAATTGATGCGCTCTCAGGAAATGCTGTTTTGTCTGGTGTTGATGTAAAGCTATTAAAAATAAGCTAACGCCGCTCTTAGGTTGAGTTATGCTGAATAGTTGTCAACCTTTATTAGTTAAGAATAGGTCTCTTTGTGTTACCCAAATCCCGATATAGGAAATCACAATGAGAGCACAAGCCCTTAATGCGCCTAAGAAATCCTCAAAAAGCTTCATCACCAATGAAGTATTTAGTTTTTGTGAATTCCTTATGCACATCAATTACTTGCACTCTAAATTGCGATTCTATATCGGGATTTGGGTGTTAACTTATAGAGAAAATAGGAGAAAAAAATGAAAATTATTTTACTAACCATACTGTTATCGTCTTGTGCCAGTGATGGGACTTACAATAACTCAGCGATTAATTCGGGTTGTCCAATTGGATATCATCAAGAATATTCAAAATCACTGGTCGTTTTTAACAACGATAATGACGATAAAAAAGGCAAGAGCTCAGAAGGAGTGAAATGTGTGTTAGATTCTGATCAAGACAAGTTTCGGCGTTGAGTCTCTGTTATGTTTGAGAAAATTAAAGCGAAATTGGAAGAGTTGAAAACAAATTTAGCCGCAGGAAAATATACCATTGATACAAAGCAATTTAACGATTCCATAGCAGAAAAAACCGAATGGGGTCCCGCAAAAAGTGGAGGAACCAATTTTAAGACCAATAGTCTGGTTAAGGTGTCCTCATCCGTTTATCGTTATCAGTTGTCAATAGGTGGCAAAATATTTATCGGAATTTTTGGACTCGTAGGTTTTGTTGTTTTTACTGTTGCCGCAAGTTTGTTGCTATCCAGTAATCCAACGGGATTCTTTTTGTTGTTTTTTTCATTGGTCTTTATGGCTGCCGCATATTTCATGTATAGATCCATGGGTACTCCGATAGTGTTAGATAGAACAATGGGTGTTATATGGAAAGGAAAAAATCCTCCAAAATTCACAGGAGATCAATCAGTAAATAATGAGGTGATCTATATTAATGATGTGCACGCTATCCAAATTATCTCCGAATGGATTCGTTCGAATAAAAACAGCTATACTAGTTATGAAATCAATTTGGTCTTAAAAGATGCGACTCGTTTTAATCTTGTGGATCATGGCAATAAGCAACAAATTTTGTCAGATGCCCAAGAATTGTCCGAGTTTTTTGGTAAACCCTTATGGGACGCTTCTTAGGAAACTTGTGTGAGAATAGCGATTGCAGCGAGAGAAAGTTGAATTGAGGCAGGTTTTTGCTTAATTTGAGGTGGTTAGTTGGGCTTTTTAATGAGGATGAGGTGAAAAACTGTCTAATTTCGACTTTTCCACAGTAAGTTTCTATTTTCGAACCAACTCCTAGTTCTAGCCGATAGTTTTATAAAATTAATGTCTATTGCATCACAAAAACAACTTAAGAAGCAATAAGTGTTATACTAAAATTTCAGAGTGTATTAATCTGTTTATTTCGTAGTTTTATGATATTAAAATTCTGTGCTTGCACTTTTGAAGCATTTCCATATCAGAATTTGGACGACAGGCAAATAAGTTGGGGGACTTAATGTTAGATAGTTTTGCAGAATCACATATTGGCCAAAGGAAAATAAATGAAGATGCTTGCTTAATTGATGAGAGCATTGGTCTTTATATTGTCGCTGATGGTGTGGGTGGCTTAGAAAAAGGAGAGATTGCCTCAAGATTGGCTTGCGAAGTCGTGCAAGACTGTATTATTTCTGGTCAAACTCTGACAGAATCTATTTATTCAGCGCATCGAGCCATTATTAAAGAAGTCCAAAGAAACTCTCAAAAACAAGGCATGGCCACAACGATTGCAGCTGTGTTATTCAATGAAAATGCCTACGAAGTCGCTTGGGTCGGTGATAGTCGTGTCTATTTGTGGGATAACAACCTTAAGCTGCTAACAAAAGATGACTCGTATGTAGAAATGTTGCATGAAAATGGGCATATCAGTTTTGATGAAATGGAGAGGCACCCTGATAGAAATATAATATCACAAGCACTGGGTATCCAACGCAAAGAAATTCATATCAGTACAAACTCAGGAACTTTGGAAAGAGGCCGGGTGTTGCTGCTCTGTACGGATGGTTTGTATAGCATTACCAATGAAGAAAACATTGTTAACGAACTCAGTCACACAAATAATGTGAGTAAGTTGACCCAGCAATTGGTGGATATTGCGGTCAACAAAGAAGGCAAGGACAATATTTCACTTATTGTTATCAAGAGTGAGGTTAATACTTACGATGACATGGAGGTTGTTGAACCAAAGATTGTCAGGGTCTATGACAAAGAAAGAAGAAAAATGGTGTCAAATACAATCAAAACAGCGGCTATTGATAAGTTTAGTCAAGAGACGCCTGTCGTTCTAACCGATGACAAAATAGTGGATCCAGAACTCATCGATCAAACTGTTTTGAATGACTTGAGCAAAGAAGAAATAGCTGAATTGGACAAAGCCTCACGATCGAAAATAGTAAAAAGTACGCACACTAACAATTATATAGTGCCAATAACTATGGCTGCTTTTTTGCTGTTATTTTTAATCATTATTCTAGTTTTATTATAACCCAAATCCCGACTTGGAAAACACGATGATAACAAGTCTTTGATTCGTCACCTCATTCTATTCAAGGAGAATTGCTGGGAAAGCTTTAATTTCAGCTTACCTTTGCTACGATTATGCTCTTTGGTGCAGTAAATTCGTTTATAATACAGACTTCGCATAAAAAAAGGTAACTACTCACCCCGTCATTCCCGCAAAGGCGGGAATCCAGTGATTTAAAAGTACACGTTTATTTATTTTTAATATTTATTTTTAAGACTGTTGTAATTGTTTTGCTTCTTAATTTTTTATAAAGGCAATAGATTCCCGCCTTCGCGGGAATGACTACGGTGGGTGAGTACAAAAAAAGAGCTAAATTCAAATTTAGTGTGTTTGCTCTAGACAAATCGTTTCTAATAGGCACTATCAACATAATGAGGAAAAAATCATGACTGAGAAAAAAACAGTAAAGAAAACTTTAAAAAAGAAAGTAGGCGTTAAAAAAGTAGGCGTGAAAAAAGTAGCTAGCACTAACTCGGACAAAAAACAAAACCTAGCGGATAATATCATGGGTTCTGCCAATGAAATTTGGTTGGCTGGCTTGGGTGCCTTTGCTAAAGCGCAACAAGAAGGCGTGAAGATATTCAACAAGCTGGTTGATGAAGGCAAAGGTGTTGAAAGTGTTATCAAAAAAACATCACAAACAGCAACAAAAGAAGTCAAAGATACTGTTGGAAAAGTCACCAATAAGGCTTCACAAAGCTGGGATAAACTAGAGAATATTTTTGAGAGCCGAGTGAAAAGAACTTTAGAAAAACTGGATATTCCAAGCAGTGAAGAAATCAGTGCTTTATTGGATAAAGTTGAAGGCTTGGCGACAGAAGTCTCTAAGTTAACAGGTTCTTACGTTAGTGACGTTAAAGCTGCAACAAAAAAAGTCACAGAAAAGAAACCTGTTAAAAAAGCAACAAAGAAAGTAGCTAAAAAAGTTGCCAAAAAAGTATCTAAAAAAACGGCTGCAAAAAAAGAAAGCAAATAAGCCTCATCTAGCGCATTTATTTGTGACCTAGTACTACAAACAATAAGTATTGTCTAATATTCACCGTAGTTGTGTGGGCTTATTTTTAAAAAGTAAAAAACTCGTTGAGAATATTTTTATTAAATAAAAGCTTGTTATTACTAAGCTTTCGAGTTTCTATAAATAATTTTCTTCTCAAACAACTTTACTTTTTAAAAATAAGCCCACACAACTACTTTTGCGAGATAAGCTGAATATTAGACGGAACTTATTAATTGCAGTACTAGGAGCTTTTCCCAGAATAGAAAATCTACTGAAGAAAAGCTGGATCTATGTGTATCATCGTGATACTTGCCCACTTCAATGTGGGTTAACATAAAAAACTTTTTCAGAAGGATTTTTGTGCTATTTTCTGCTTTTGCTTGTCGAATAGCGTAGAGCAATTTGAAAGCCTAAAAAGGCCACCGAAATTCGGTGGCCTTTTTTGTGATTATTCCGTGTATCTCGATTTGGGCTTATTCAAAATAATCTTCGATTGCTTGGATAAGACGATAGACATCTAAAAAACTAGTGTATAAGGGTACAGGAGAACAGCGGATGATTCCAGGTTCTCGCCAATCACCGACGATGTCATTTTCTAGCAGATGTTCAAATAAAGCACGTGTATCATCTCTGTTTGTCTTTAATCCAAAAGTGACTTGGCATCCGCGTTGCTTAAAATCTTTAGGGGAGTGCACGCTTACTTGTGAAAAGTTTGCCAGTTCATCGTAGAGTAACTGACTCATGCGTATTGATTTATGCCGAAGTTGTTTCATACTGATTTGATCAAACAGTTGCAACGAAGCTAAAATTGGAGCTACAGCTAGCACAGGAGCGTTAGAAAGTTGCCAAGCTTGGGCATCAGAGGCGGCCTGATAAGTTTGTGCCATTAAAAAACGAGAATCTTTATCATTGCCCCACCACCCATTAAAACGAGGCAGGTTTCTGGCAAAGTGTTTTTCATGAATAAAGGCCATGCCCGGAGCACCAGGACCTCCATTGAGGTATTTGTATGTGCACCAGACAGCAAAATCTACCTGCCATTGATGGAGATTAAGTTCTACATTGCCGACAGCGTGAGCTAAATCCAAACCGACAGTAATTCCAAATTCTTTGGCTTTATTGACTATCGTTTCTAGTTCGAAAAATTGACCAGTAACATATTGAACTCCAGGGAGTAAAATAAGAGCCAATTCATGCTGGTGTTTTTCGATAAGATGACAGATGTGATGGCTGCTATATATGCCATTTTCACCATCGGCTTGCATAATAATCAAATCATCAACTGGATTATAACCATGAAATTGAATTTGTGAGGCCACAGCATAATAGTCGGTAGGAAAAGCCTGTTGTTCCATTAAAACTTTGCATTTTGATTCTGTTGGTTGATAAAAGCTCACCATCATTAAATGCAGATTAGTGGTTAAGGAATTCATTAGAATCACTTCTTCTTCCTTAGCACCAACCAACTTGGCTGCATTTTCTCTCACTAATTGTGAGTAATCAATCCAAGCTGTTTTTCCTTCAAAATAACCATCAATACCCAAGTTTTGCCAACGATCAAGCTCATTGAGGATGTGTTGTTTGGCTTTTTTGGGCTGTAAGCCTAAAGAATTCCCACATAAATAGACTTTGTCTTGATTGCTTTTGTTTTGTGGAATATAAAAATGAGAGCGATATTCAGCTAAGCCATCCTCTCGATCCAGTTGTTCAAAATATTGTTTATTATGCATAGCATCCAAATCCAAGTATAGAAAATAGGATTATAGCACGCTCCTAGGAGCTTGTATTATCATTATGCAAGTGATGAATTTTCTACATCGGGATTTGGTTATATTCAGGATTAGGACAACATAAAAGCCTTAGCTTGTTGCAGTGTGGTTTCAGTTATTGTCGATCCACCAGACATGCGTGCTAGCTCTTCAATGCGTTGTCTGGTGTTTAGTAATTCTACAGAACTTTCGGTCATGCCTTTGGATTCATTTTTGCTGACAAGGTAGTGGTGATGAGCTAAACCAGCAACATGCGGGAGATGGGTAACAGCGAAAACTTGTTGGTTTTGGCTGAGTTTGCGCATTAGTTTTCCGACAGTTTCAGCCACAGCACCGCCTATGCCTGCATCAACTTCATCAAAGACAAAACTACTGGATTGTTGTTGTTTTTTGCATATTTCTATGGCTAAGGATATGCGGGAGAGTTCACCGCCAGAGGCCGTTTTAGACATGGATTGAGGCGTCTGCCCTGGGTTCATGATAACTTTAAAATCACAGCTATCTTGTCCATTTGCATGAATAGGGGAATCAGGGTTGTGTATGATTTCGACTATAAACTCTGCTTTGCTTAGTCCGAGTTGTTGAATCACTTGAGTGACTTGCCTTTGAAAGTGTTGTGCTGTTTTTTTACGATGTTGTGATAATAGTTTCGATTTTTTCTGATATTTCAGTTCGATTTTGGCTTTGTTTTCTAGTAACTTCGCTCTTCGGTGTTTTTGTGAGTCGTTTAATTCTAATTTTTCGGCAAGTTGCAATTGCTGTGAGTAAAGTGATTCTGCATTGACTTGGTGTTTGCGTGCCGTCGTGTAAATTTGTTCGAGTCGATTTTCAACCTGTTGGAGCTTTTCGGGGTTAATCTCGGTATTTTCGAATTTGTTTCGTAACTCACTTTCAATCTCTGTGAGGTTGATACTCACTTCATCAAGCATTTGCAAGACCTCGTGCAAATCCTCCGAATCAATGGTTGATAAAAGGTTAATGATTTCACTAATACCTGTTGAAACGTTGCTGTTGTCGGTTGTTAACAAGGCCAAGGACTGTTCCATGTTGGCTAAAGTGTCAACGGCTCCGCTCAGTGATTTTTGTTGGGCATGCAAGCTTTCTAATTCATTCTCTGTTAGATTAAGTTGATTCAGTTCTTCTAGTTGGTATTGGAGCAGTTGGCTTTCGGAATCGTTAAGAGCTCCTGCTAATTGGATTTCGTGCAGTTCTTTTTTGATTTGTTGCCATTGAACAGATAACTCTGAAACCTGCTTTAAAAGATCGTAGTACTCTCCTGCTTCATCAATAACATTAAGTTGGTATTTGCTGTTGTTGAGTTTTATTTGATCGTGTTGACCATGAATTTGAACCAGTAAGGAGCCTAATACTTTGAGGCTTGCATTGGTGCATGGTCGTGAATTGAGCCAAGATTTCGAGCGGCCATCACTGCTTATGACTCTACGGCATTCAATTTCATTTGTGTGTTCTATATCTTGCTCTTGCAACCAATCAATAACAGTCTGATTGTTTTGGATATCAAATAATGCAGAAATTTCACATTTGTCTTCAGCACTTCGAATAGCAGAATAATCCGCTCGATTTCCCAGAATTAAAGATAGAGCTCCGACTATAATCGATTTACCTGCCCCTGTCTCTCCAGTAAAGGCATGAAAGCCTGATTGAAAATCCAAATCTAGCTGCTTTATTAAGACATAATTTTTAATAAATAACGATTTCAACATTGAAATATATTTGCTTAACACCATATAACGAGCTGTTATTGTATCCATAAATTTGAGAATGAACAAGATGAATGAAGAAACAAACAAAAACGAAGCTGAAATAAAAGAAGCCGTCGATAAAGTCATGGATGAGCTTAATCAGTCTGCAGACAAGGGTCCCAATGAAACGGCTGTAGATGAGCTTGAGCAGGAGCAATCTAAGGCTGATAGCAGCGAAGAAACGGGAAAGTTGAAAGATGAAATTGTTCGCTTACATGCTGAAATGGCAAACATTCGTAAACGCAATGCTCGTGAGTTGGATAACTTGCGTAAATACTCTTTGGATAAGTTTGCTAAGTCATTGATTCCTGTGGCAGATAGTCTGGATAAAGCTTTGGAAGTTGGTAAAGATGATAACTGTCAAGTGACCGCAGAACAAATGATAGAAGGCACGGAAATGACGCAAAAAGTCTTTCTGAAAGTCTTAACTGAAAACGGTGTGGAAGTTATCAATCCAGCAGGTGAAAAATTCAATCCAGAATTTCATGAAGCGATGACTCAAGTTCCAAACCCTGATCTAGAGCCAAATACGATTGTCGATGTCTTTCAAAAAGGCTATATTTTAAATGGACGCTTAGTACGTCCTGCAATGGTGGTGGTTTCAAAATAATCCCATTGAAATGTTGAATGAATTTCGAAAAACTATGAAGAGTGACTTAGGATTCAAGTCCTGATACCCAAACCCTGATATCGAACCCAAATCTCGATATAGAAAATCACAATGAGAGTACAAGCCCTTAATGCGCCTAAGAAATCCTCAAAAACTTCATCACCAATGAGGTGCATTTGGTTTTTGTGAATTCCTTATGTACATCAATAACTTGCACTCTAAATTGCGATTCTATATCGGGATTTGGGTAGAACATAATAATTAAATCACACATAAATATATGTTAATACTATGTTCATTCATGTATATTGTGTTTTTTTTAAAATATTATAAGGGGTAGAAAAAATGAATCGCTTTTTTAGTGTGTTATTAATATCAATGATTAGTGTGTCAGTTAGTGCACAGAATTTTACAACATCGAATATATCTTTTGGCGATGTAAATTCTGGTCTGTCTGTTAGTGGCATTGCAGGGGGAACCGCAATCACTCAAAGCTCAGATACATCGACAATAACATCTTTAAATTCAGTAGCTTGTCCAGCTGACAATGATAGTTATTATCGACGTTTTGATTTGGATAACGATCATGGTATTGTGACAAATTTTGATGTTACTAGTCTAGAATTTGCTACTGAAACAGCTGCTGGTATCGGTGGAACTCAAGATTTAATTGTAAATTTGTATTCTATTAGCAATGCGAGTCCTTTGTTATTAGCAAATCTGACATTAATCGGTACGGGAACTGTTAATGTGGCTGATGGAGTCGCTAGTGTACAAAATGCCAGTGTTACAGGTTCTGTGAATGGTGCGACGGATGATTTGGTTGTTGAAATCGTAGCGAATGATACTCTAAATGGAACTACCTACTTTATTGGTTCAAATGCGAACGGACAATCAGCTCCTTCTTTCATATTTTCTGTTGGATGTGGTGCTGATGAGATTACAGATATTGCTGACCTTGGCTTCCCAGGCATGCATATAATTATGATTGTAAATGGCACAGTTTTTATTCCACCACCAGCCATCATTCCTTCATTAAGTACAATAGGTCTGTTGTTGTTGATAGCTTCAATGTTGTTCCTATCAAGACGTAAAAGATTATTTAACTGAGGCATATTCATAACTAAAAATGGTGGGAATAAAACTCACATTGGCTATTTTCCCCTATTAAATTCACCCAATAGAGTGACTATTTGGTCAAATTTAATAGAAAAAACTAGCTCAATGTGGAGTTTCATCCCAGCCACCCTTAGTTATGAATATGCCTCAACTGATTTTGGCAATGCCCAATGGTAACTCAAATATTTATGAAATAAAGATTTGAGTTACACTCAGAATAAAAAAACCTGATTCTATTTCAGGTTTTTTTTTGTCCAATCTTTGTCTCGATATAGGAACATACGATGATAAATCCAAGTTGCCAGAAAATCTGAAAAAGCTTCATCTGCAATAAGGTGAGCTCTGTTTTTTCTTAATTTCAGGGCAGTTACTTCTTTCTCAATGTGAATCTTTGATACAAAAGCACTTTATAAGTAGTCGAAATTCAATTTTTTCGCGTTATTTCTTAGGAATGCACATCTTCTTCTCATTTATTATTGCCAGTGTTAAATTTCAGCTATAAAATCAACGCTTTTAGAATACAAGAAGAACGGATTACATTAAATGTCAGATGAAAATCATTTAATCACAGAAAGACGACAAAAATTACAAGCCATTCGCGATGAAAGAGGTATTGCTTTTCCCAATGATTTTAGAAGAAGTCATTTTGCAAAAGAATTGCACGAAAAATACGATGCTGTTTGTAAAGAGGAACTCGACCCACAAGGGATTGAAGTATCGGTGGTCGGTCGAATGATGAGTAAACGAGAGTTTGGTAAGGGTGGCTTTGCCGTTATCAATGATGTTTCTGGTTCCATTCAATTATTTGTTCAGCTCAATGGTGTCGGTGAAGAAAGCTTCAATGCTTTTAAGTCATGGGATTTGGGTGACATCATTGCAGCCAAGGGCAAAATGTTTAAGACCAAGACCAATGAGTTGTCGGTTAAAGCCACAGAGATTCGATTGCTGACTAAGTCTTTGCGTCCTTTGCCTGATAAATTTCACGGCTTATCCGATCAAGAAATTCGTTACCGTCAGCGTTACGTTGATTTAATTATGAATCAAGACAGTCGCGATACCTTTAGAATTCGCTCTAAAATCATTACTCATATCCGTACTTTTATGGAACAAAAAGCTTTTATGGAAGTGGAAACACCGATGATGCACTTGATTCCTGGTGGTGCAGCAGCCAAACCCTTTGAAACCCACCATAATGCTTTGAATTTGCCTTTGTATTTGCGCATTGCTCCAGAGTTGTTTCTGAAAAGATTGGTCGTTGGTGGATTTGAAAAAGTCTATGAAATCAACCGTAACTTTCGTAACGAAGGAGTGTCAACCAAGCACAATCCAGAATTCACCATGATGGAATTTTATTGGGCTTATGCGGATTTTAACGAATTAATGGATTTAACAGAGGAGCTTCTTCAACAATTGGCAGAAGTCTCAACAGGCCAAGCAGTTGTTCAGTACCAAGAACATCAATTGGATTTTTCTAGTCCGTTTGAGCGGATCAGTATGAAAGATTTGGTTAAAAAGTACAATCCGGAAATTAGTGAAGAAGACTGTGAAAGCCGAGAAGCATTAGCGACACATTGTGACAGGCTGGATATTCATGTCGAAGACAATTGGGGGCAGGGTCGATTATTAACTGAATTGTTTGAAGAAACAGCTGAAGCTAAATTGATTCAACCCACTTTCGTGGTAGAGTATCCTACAGAGATATCTCCATTGTCTCGTCGCAATGATGAAAATCCCGACTATACCGATCGATTTGAATTATTTATAGCAGGAAATGAAATTGCCAATGGCTTTTCAGAGCTTAACGATCCAGAAGATCAAGAACAGCGCTTTAAAGATCAAGTGGCAAATATGGAAGCAGGGGACGATGAAGCCATGCATTTTGATGCAGACTATATCCGTGCATTAGAACATGGAATGCCTCCTACAGCAGGTGAAGGAGTTGGTATTGATCGTTTGGTTATGTTGTTTACCAATTCTGCCTCTATTAGAGACGTGCTGCTATTTCCGTACATGCGACCAGAGCAGAATTAATCCATTCTGGAGAATGAGTAAAGAATTATGAGTTTAGACAGTAAAATAAGATATGCCAGAAAACCAATAACCTCTTCATGTTTGTTAGTCATGAAGGGGCAATCGATAGTTATGGAAGTGAAAAACATTTCAGCATCGGGTATTTTGTTAGAATACGATGAGAAGCACGAAGTTAAATTAGTGTTGAACGATTTCTGTGTCTTGGAAATTATTTTGAATGAAGAATTTAATTTGCATGTAGAAGCAGAAGTTTCTCGCATTAGTGATGAAGGTGTTGCCTTGCGGTTTATCAAAATTCCAGAAGAAAAACAAATCCCATTATGGGAGTTGCTGGGCGAACATGTTGATAAAATCGAAAAATAATACCCTACGGTAGTGGTAATATCCTCGTTTTATTAGTTTCTTTGAATGATGTCATTGACAGAAATAACCAGCTTTTTTATGGCTTCAGTAATATTGGCCTTTACTCCAGGGCCAGACAATATTTTCGTCATTGTTACCAGTTTAGCTCAGGGTTTTAAAACCTCGTTAAAATTTATTTTAGGACTGTGTACTGGCATTGTCTTGCACACTTTTTTAATCATTATTGGAGTTTCTGCACTGATCAGTCAATCTCAGTATGGTTTAACTGTTTTAAAGTATTTTGCAGTGTTTTATTTGCTGTATTTGGCCTATAAAACCTACCAGCATCGGCATGACCCTATCAATTTAAGCCCTCTAAATAAAGTCGAAAACTACTTTTTTCGCGGCTTTATTATGAATATTTCAAACCCAAAAGTATTGTTGTTCTTTTTAGCTTTCTTTCCCCAGTTTGCTCACTTCGATCAAGAGGGTTATGCCAGCCGTTTAGCCTTGTTAGGCCTGCTATTTATTCTTGTGACCTTTTTTGTGTTTTCTTTGATTGCATGGCTTGCATCCCGAGGCCGTCAAGGTTTTGTAGAAAATCCTAAATATGCTTACTCGATTAATGTTTTGGCGATTTTTGTGTTTGTTTCGGTCAGTTTGCTGTTATTACTGCATTAATAACTGCCATGGGTTGAAAAATTAGCTAAAACCGTTATAATCCGCGCTCGGTTCGCATGTCAGTAACAGTTTATTGTCTGTCCTGATTGCAGAGTCGAAATCCTTGCTGCACTGTGGCTCACTGGTGAGTGTATTGCTAGGAGCTTGTCCGACAAGCTCCTAGAGAGTTAAAGCAGGTGGCTTTTATAATCCATAAGGAGAAACAAATGAGACATTATGAAATCGTATTTCTGATCCATCCTGATCAGAGCGAGCAAGTCCCAGCTATGGTTGAAAGATACCGTGGTATGGTTGAAAATGACGGTGGCACAGTTCATCGCGCAGAAGATTGGGGTCGCCGTCAATTGGCTTACCCAATACAAAGATTACACAAAGCACATTACTATTTAATGAATGTTGAATGTAATGTTGGCCCTCTAGAAGACATTTTAGAAGCTTTCCGTTTTAACGATGCTGTTCTTCGTCACATGGTTATTAAATTAAAAGCGGCTGTTACTGAAGATTCTAGTCTGATCAAAAGAGATGACAAAGACAACAGAAAACCAGAAGCAGCGAAAGCCAAAGAAGAAACTAAAGTAAAAGCAGAAGCAAAAAAAGAAACTGAAGAAAAAGCCGCTGGAGAAGAAGAATAATGCAAAGAAGAAGACAGAACAATCGTAAGCGTTTTTGCAAATTTACCGCAGAAGGCGTTACTCAAATTGATTACAAGGATTTGGACACATTGAAACAGAATGTTGGCGAAACTGGAAAAATCATCCCTAGTCGTATCACTGGTACTAAAGCGAAATACCAAAGACAATTAACAACAGCAGTTAAACGTGCACGTTATATCGCACTTTTACCCTACTGTGATCAACATTATTAAGGAGATATTGTATGCAACTAATATTATTACAAACAGTACAAAACCTTGGTAGTTTGGGTGAATTGGTTAATGTAAAACCAGGTTACGCACGTAACTTTTTGATTCCTCAAGGTAAGGCTTCTATGGCGACTGAAACGAATATCAAAATGTTCGAAGAACGCAAAGCTGAATTAATTGCCAAAGAAAAAGACACCTTGTCAGCAGCCAAAGCTCGTGCAGAATCTATTGAAGGTTTGGAAATTTCGATTGCATCAAATGCTTCACCAGAAGGCAAGCTTTATGGTTCGATTGGGCCACGCGAAATTGCAGAAAAACTGACTCAAAATGGTTTTCCTGTTGATAAGAGCGAAGTTGTTATGTCCGATGGACCTATTCGCGAAGTCGGTGAAATTGATGTTGAATTGTCATTCCATGCAGATGTGAATGCAAGCTTCAAATTGATGGTGGAAGGCCAAGAAGCATAAATTTACCATTATAGAAAGACTAAAAGCCCGAGAATATCGGGCTTTTTTTTTGCATCAAAAAACAAGGGCAATTATTTGTTGTTTGATTGAAAGAATTTTGCTATAAAAATAGCTATTAGCTTACATTCCTATTTTTTTTGTCATAAAAATGCCTCATTAGGGTATAATTATCTGAAACATAACTTATACCAAGAAATAGAAGTTTTAAATCATCCTCACCTAATCAAATTCATAGGATTGTTGCTGCCTTAGAATAGGACTCATCAAGACTGTTCTGTTATTTTTGTAAGATGAATGGGTGAGGATTGGACAAAAACTTAATGTGGAGAATAACATGTCACTATTAATTATAAATGGGATAATCATTAGCGATGGACAACGCATGCAAGGAGATGTCTATTGTGAAGATGGAATTATAAAAGCCATCGGTCAAAATTTAACAGCATCAAGCAATACGCAAGTCATCGATGCCAGTGGTCAATACCTGATGCCTGGTGGCATTGATCCACACACACATATGCAACTGCCCTTTATGGGAACGGTGGCTAGTGAAGACTTTTTTACTGGGACAGCGGCAGGATTGGCTGGTGGTACGACCATGATTATTGATTTTGTCATTCCCAGTCCACAGCAGCGCATTATGGAAGCCTACAAGCAGTGGCGTGAATGGTCTGAAAAATCCTGCTCCAATTATTCTTTTCATGTCGCCATTACTTGGTGGGATGACAGTGTCTATAAAGACATGGGAACTTTAGTACAGGAAGAAGGCGTTAATAGCTTTAAGCATTTTATGGCCTACAAAAATGCCATAATGGCTGATGATGAAATATTGTATAACAGTTTTTCACGCTCACTTGAACTGGGTGCTATACCCACCTGCCATGCAGAAAATGGCGAATTGGTTTTTCAGTTGCAGAAAAAACTAATAGCTCAGGGTATAACAGGTCCAGAAGGGCATCCACTTTCTAGACCACCTGCGGCCGAAGCTGAAGCGGCAAACCGCGCCATTAAATTAGCTGAAGTCATTGGTGTTCCCTTGTATTTGGTGCATGTTTCAACCGAGGATGCCTTGCAAGAGATCACCCGTGCCCGTAGCAATGGTCAAAGAGTTTTTGGAGAGTGTTTGGCAGGGCATTTGTTGGTCGATGACAGTGTCTATCAGGACAGTAACTTTGAACGAGCCGCTGCTCACGTTATGTCACCGCCTTTTCGTTCACCTGAACATCAAACAGCTCTCTGGAAGGGCTTGCAATCAGGCAACTTGCAAACCACTGCTACGGATCATTGTTGCTTTTGTGCTGAACAAAAAGCGGCTGGTATTGATGATTTTAGTAAAATTCCCAATGGTACCGCTGGAGTTGAAGATCGTATGGCTGCATTATGGACACATGGAGTCAATTCGGGCAAACTTACGCCAGAAGAGTTTGTCGATATTACCTCCACAAATGCGGCTAAGATCTTTAATATTCATCCTCGCAAAGGCACAATTCAAGTCAATGCAGATGCTGATATTGTTATTTGGGATCCTGAGGCGACAAAAACAATTTCGGTTAAAACCCATCACCAGAATATTGATTTCAATATTTTCGAGGGCATGGAGGTTAAAGGTTTGCCTTCCCATACTATCTGTAACGGTGTCGTAAAATATGCGAATGGTGAATTAATGGTCGAAAAAAATACAGGAACTTACATTAAACGCCCTGCATATCCATCTATATTTCAGGCATTAAAAAAACAGGCAGATAATTCCAAGCCACAGGCTGTAAAACGCTAGGAGCTTGTCCGAGAATAGCGATTGTAGAGAGAGAAAGTTAAATTGAGACAGGTTTTTGCCTAATTTGAGGCGAATAGTACGGCTATTTAACGAGAATTAGGTGAAAAACTATCCAATTTCAACTTTTCCGCAGTAAATTTCTATTCTGAACAAATTCAATTTCTTTATTTGACTGAATGCTTTTTCTCAATTACTACCCTATTTCCAAGATGGATAAGTAATGTTACCTCTTTTCTTTTAGCGAGAATATTGTGATGGCTATCACAATTTTCATTATTTGTTATTTAATTAACACTGTTATTAAAATAACATGGTAAGCTTGTGTTTCGTTGATTATTGAGGTAATACTTATGAAACACAGAAATAAACAAATAACATTATCCTTAGGTTTTTGCCTATTTTCTTCCATAGCAAGTGCTCAATTTAGTGAAAGTTTTGATTTGAACACTTTGAATGGTAGTAACGGTTTTAAAATCCATGGCTTGCAAGCGCAAGATCTTTTTGGCAGTGCAGTTAGTAGTGCTGGTGACATCAATAGTGATGGCATAGATGACTTGTTGTTTAGTTCTATCGGTTCTGATACAAATGGTTCATCAACTGGCTCTACTTATCTTATGTTGGGACGTGAAGAGGTATTTTCTGCGGCAGAGTCTTTATCGAGTACTCTGTCATTTAATGGAATCGCAATTGGTGACACTTCTGGGCAAGCTGTGAGTCATATTGGTGATGTAAATGATGATGGAATTGATGACTTTATTACAACTTCGATGTGGGCCACTGTTAATAATGTAAGCTTTGTAGGGCAAAGTTATGTGGTTTTTGGGAGTACAACACCGTTTAGCGCATCAACTAACTTGTCAACACTGAATGGAACAAATGGTTTTATCATCAATGGTGTTGAAGACTCAGAGCAATCCGGAGTCTCTGCTAGTGCAGCTGGAGATATTAATAATGATGGTATTGATGATTTTATTATTGGTTCTTTCAAATTAGGCACTGGCAATCCAGGTGGTGCATATGTTGTCTTTGGCAACTCAAATGGATTTACTAGTCCAATGAATGTCAATGCCTTAAATGGCAGTAACGGTTTTAGAATCAATGGTTTTGATAATAACAACCAAACAGGTGGTTCTGTTAGTTCTGCGGGTGATTTTAATAATGATGGTATTGACGATTTGATTATTGGTGCGCGTAAATCTGATAATAATGGTTCAGATTCTGGTACCAGCTTTGTCGTGTTTGGAAGTTCTTCTGCTTTTAGTAGCCAGGTTGAATTGTTTTTTCTCGATGGCAGTAATGGCGTGAAAATTCATGGAAATGCGGGTGATAATTCTGGAAGATCAGTGGCAGGAATAGGTGATTTAAATGCAGATGGCATAGATGATGTTATCATTGGTGCTGAGCGAGTTGATGCCAATGGAACAAATTCTGGTGCTGCTTATGTGGTTTTTGGAAAATCAACAGCGTTTACCAGTTCTTTAAATTTATCAACATTAGATGGCAGTAATGGTTTTTTAATTAAGGGAATTGCAGCAAATGACTGGACTGGTAACTCCGTTCATGTTGCTGGTGATATCAATGCTGATGGCATCAATGACCTCATAATTGGCGCCTCAAAAGCCGATGCCAACGGGGTTGATTCTGGTGCGGCCTACGTTGTCTTTGGTAAGAGAAGTGGATTCAGCCATCCTTTAGAATTATCAGCACTTAATGGCACAGATGGATTTTCTATCAAAGGTCGTATGGCTGGAGATGAGTTGGGATATTCTGTGAGTACTGCTGGAGATGTTAATTTTGATGGGATAGATGATATTGTTGTTGGAGCCTTATATTCGGAAACGAATGGTACAAATACTGGGACAAGCTATGTGATTTTCGGAACGGAGGTCATTTTCACAAACAGTTTTGAAGGTGATGGTGGAGGCGGCGGTTAACACTAAGTTTATAGGGTAAGAAGCACACAGATTTAGTGACTATTCAGTATAAGTTAAACCAAAGAGCTGTGCTTGCTTTATTTTAATAACCACGTTCCATTTTTTAATAATTGAGAGCCACATAACATTCTTTTAATCGACTCATGATTTTGCTTACTGAGTTGAGGAGTGAGTTGATTAAAAGTTGCGTTAGAAAAATCCAAAGGCCAAGCACACAAAACATTAGAATTTTCGCTGTCAAAAGGTCCAACTGACCGATAGGATTGCATCACACCTTTGTTATTGGTATAAATTATCCCAAAGGCCACACCATCAACAGAGCCATCAGCAATAGCATTCGTCACTTTATAACGTCCAGTAATTTCACTATTATTAATCGCTTTGTAATGCCATGTTTGAATTTGTTGATTAAATTTTTTCAATGGGCCTAGTTTTAACCAGGTGGTTTGTTTGCTTTTATTTTGTACAAACTCCAATTCGACAAAGGTATTTTGTTCATCTTTTCCGTCATAAAATGTGGCAATTTGTAGATGGTTTTTTTTAAGTTTCTTAGAACGCAAAGAAAGCAAGTCATGGGAGATAAACTCAACGGCTTTATCAGCCGTTAATAATGAGTTGTTATTCGTACAAGCTGATAACAAACTTAGGACCAGTGCAACTGCAATTAAGTGGATATGAAACCATTTGATTTGTTGTGGTTGTTCTTCTAAGATTTGTTGGATGCGTTGTTTCAACAGTCCTTGTTCTACAGCCATCATCGGTACAACTGCATTTTTGTGATTGACTTGCGGTAATAACAATAAAGTTTTTGCATAAGACCTGGCATCAATGCCTTCGCTAATTAATTGTTGGTCGCATGCCAGTTCAATTTGCTGTTTATGATGAACAAGTATTCGCAATAACAATGGATGAAACCAATAGACAATTGCCACAAGAGAAGACAAGCGCACAGACCAATGGTCTTTACGCCGATAATGACACAACTCATGAGCAATAATGTGATTTAAACTTGTCTTTGATAATTCTGAAGCTTGTTTTGGCAGGACGATGAAGGCTTGGGAGTAGTGAATATATAAAAAAGGTATCTTGCAATCATCACTGATTAAAATTTTGATTGTTTTGTGTTGATTGCCTTTTATATTAATACCATGATCTATCTTAGGTTCAAAGGTATAAGATCGAATGATAATAAGTTTTAGTTGCCGCGTCTTACTCAGGTGTTTAAACAACTGAATGAGTATGCCGATAAACCATATCAGAGTTGTTGCAACAATAAAATAGTTTATTTGAGTCCTTTTTTCGGTTTTTATTACAGATAAAGTAGTGGTATTAACTCCAGTATCTTGGCTTATTACACCTGTTATCGATGCAGTATTATGATTTTGGCTCGATTGTTCCACAAGCATAGAAGACGTATCAAACAACAGCTTGTTAAGGTTTAATGTCAAAGGATAAAACGATAAAAATGGCAGTATTAAGCTTGTTATTAAAGTTATTAGGATGATTTTTTGTTTCACATTTGCAGGAATGTTCTTGAGCGCTTTTATCAAAACCAGAGACAATAAAAATAAAAAGCTAAGTTTCAACAGTATAAGTAACATAGTTTGCAACATGGTTTGTTCTATACCTCTGGATTGGCTTTGCCCTGCTTCTTTTTTGAATTTTCAATGAGCTGTGCCAATTCTGCAAGCTCAGTTTCGTTGATTTGCAAAGATTCTTCATCAATAAAGGTGGCAACGGCATCGCTGACAGAGCCCGAAAAAAAAGTATCCACTAGTTTATTGAACATTTGATTGGCTGCAGTTTTTTTATTTAACACAGGCTTGTAGATAAACTTGTTACCCTGCGTTTCGTGTATCAGATAACCTTTTGTTTCTAGTGTTCTCAAAATAGTTCGCACTGTCGCATTGTTTAAGTCTCCCGTCATGTGTTGTTGGAGTTGATTTGCTGTACAAGTCTCAAACCGATAAATCAAATTCATTGCTTGTTCTTCTCTTTGCGTCAACCCTTCTAAAACGCCTTTTCTTCTGCCTTTGGACATAAAAGCCTTTCTATTTTTAATGTTGAACATGCTTTATTATGACTCTTTTAATCGAGTTTATCAATACATGTTAATAATATAACACTTTTTTAGATATTTTTAAAAAAGCGCCCAATGATTCTATAAGAGGCCTTTGCATAATTAGTGTGACGAATAAAAAATGATTAAATTCACCAGCTTTTCGCCAAAAATTTCGCCAATAGCCTGCTATTACCTTCAATTTTTGACTCAATCTGACAAATTTTCTCTATTTTTTCTTTCGCCACATAGTTATGCAAAGGTCTCTATAAAATTACTTACCTATTTCTATTGCTGGATCGCCAAGTAAGAGGTAGCCTAATAACATATCAAGGTAATCTGGATGTTGTTCCGCTAATTGTTGTTTAGCCTGTAACAATGCTTTGCCAAGACTCATCCCTGTTTGCGATGCTAGAGGAATATAGAGTTGGCTAAGTGCATTGTCTGAATCAATTTTTGTCAACGTACTCGCACCAAGTACAGCAGCTGCTCCGTTATTGTTAACTAAGAAATTATGAGCCATTGTATTGTTGGCTGGGGAAACATGATAGGCATTCCAACAACCCCATTGTACAACAACAGTTGCTTTATTTAAGTTATTCAAATTCTGAATGTTTTCTATGTCGAGCAAACGATCAAAACTCCAAGTAGAATATCCAGAATGACCAAAGTAGTTGACCAATGCAACGCCATTGTTTATCTCATCTAACAATAAATTGGTCGCATTTAATTGAGTTTCATCGCCCAAGTATGCGCGTGTTATACTCCAATTGTTATTTAATTCATTAACAAGACTTTCGCTGTATAATGGAAAGTTGCCACCACTGCTCTTTCTATCTGCTGCAAATACTGAAGTTCTTGTATATGAATTATTAGCATACTGTATTGTTTTATTAATTAAAGATTCAAGTTCTTGAACTGTTCTTACAGGGAATCTTCCAATAGCCAAATCTGGAACATTGTCATGATTGAAATCGACAAATGGAACGTCACTTGGAGTATAAGAAATGACATCGCTCGTTGTGACATAATAAGAAGGTATAAAACTAAAACTACCCAGTCCTAGGTTGTTTAGATAATCATAACTATCTCCACCTACAAGTAGTACGTATTGGAGCCTGAATTGATCTTTTGCCATGCTAATATATTCGCTGATTGCCTCAGGACTGGTTTTCCCCCCACTGTATTGATAGTAAATATCTTCAACATCAACAATCTTAACATTTAATCCATTGTTTTCATGAAAGGATTTTAATGAAGTTAAACCGTCTATAAAATCTGGATGAGATATCATCAAATAGTCAGGTGCACCCAAAAATAGATCTTCATTAACTCTGACAGGAGAAATTTCTGGAGTCATTATTGCTGGCGTTGCTGCTATGATATAGTCGTGTTGTTTTGAAATGTCAGCAAAACTCGCTGTATAGCCTTTGTCACTCGGAGTAAAAGCTACGTGTTTCAGCCTTTCAATCTTTGCTCCATTTATTGCATAAACAGAACCAGAATCAACACTAAAGCCATCAATTTGAATCCCAGGAATTATCAATGTATCGTCTTCAAAGTTATTGCTGAAAATCACATCATCAAAACCTCTAAAATTCAAGTAATCATCCTTTGCAATAAGACTAGAACTGTACTGTAATTCTATCCAATTAACATTGACTAAACTGTAAAGTATTCCATTCTCTAGTAAGACATCTACCTTTACTGTGTTGCCTCCCTGATTTATTGTATTGTCAGACAATATCTGACTGGCTTGAATACTGTCTAAGCCATCAAATATGTCATCAAAAACCAAAGTATCATTAAGTGTTACTTGGATGTGATGATCAATCAAATTTACAAAATCTGTTCCTCCCCAAATATCAAAGTTTAATTTGCCACCTCCAGCTATTAAGTCATTGACTTCAAAAACATACTCTAACTGCGCATCTGTTTGATAAGCTAAAATCATATCACGAAACCATGGATCTTCATTTGGTGCAACAAAGCTATATCTGTTGTTTTCATCTTTTTTAAGACTGGCTTGATAATACATCGATGTATTTATCTGGTTGAGTTCACTTTCATTCTCTGTTATTACAGATGTCTCATTGCTGACTCCATTACTTATGGATAAGCGATACAAGTTAGTTTCAGTATATAGACTGTCTTTCACTTTTTCCCCAATAAACTCAATCCAAGAGCTTACTGAAAAGCTATTGCTGTTTGAATTTATATAAATTGGAACGGATTGTCCATTGAGCTTTAAACTTATTTGTTTGATATTGACTTGATCCAAATCTAATCCAGCACTTAATATATCTTCATAACTTAATCTGTAAATGCCATCTTTAGAAACTCGTAAATCAACTGCGCTAACATTTTCTGCACGTGCATCCCTAATTTCTTTACGTTCCCTGTGTTGAGATCGGATCTCACTCCAGTTTATTTTTGAAACTGGATTGGCTACTTTTCCATACAATTTATTCATAATAAAAGGACCGTGCTTGGTTTCGTTGCCATAAATATCAATATCACTTATCCACACATTGTCTATATCCATTTTCGATATACTGGTATTGTATATTTGAGGCTCAAGAGAATTAACCACGTGTGACGGAATAAGGTCTGTGAGGTAAATTAGCTGCTGAGAACTGTCTTCTGCGATTATTCTGAAACCGATATTGCCTGTTTCAGTTTCTGTTGACCAGACAAAGTCTATTCCGTTGGAATGTGAATTTGCTATAAAAGAAGAAAGTGTGACTGGTGTTGTTGTCACTCCACTGTCATAAAAGCCAAAATCATTGCCCGAAGAGCTTGAGCCCAAATTAACGGCTATAATTCCATTGCTGGTAGATTGTGTGGTTTGGGAATAACCTGATACGGAAGTTCCATCTACATCAGGAACGAGTAAATAATCACCTGTAGGGATTCCAGTAAATAGATAAGAACCATCAACTAATGAAGTCGCTGTAGATATCCTTGGTTCTCCAGCATCTAAAATTCCGTCCGCATTTAAATCCTTATACAAGTAAACCAAAGAATTTAATACTTTAGCCTCAGAGGCCTCATTGATAGTGTTATTGTTTTCATCTTCAAAAACAACACCAGAAATAGTTAAATTTCCTAAGTAACCAAAATCAGCCTTAGTATTTGGGCCTGCTGTTTGTAGTGGGTAGGGGCTAGTTTGACTGATGTTATCAGTATCGGTAAAAGCAACACCTGTAGAGGTTAAACCCGCTAATAATCCATTTTTGTCTGTCACTCTTACAATGTAAAACCCTGATGGAACGCTGTTACAATAATATTCCCCATTATCATCGGTAAAGACTGTACGAATTAAGTTATCTATACCTGGTTCGATCACTCCGTTTGAATTGGTGTCAGACCAGCACTGAACACTCACTCCCGCGATTCCTGGTTCTCCAATTTGGAAGCTAGAAGAATTATCAATATCAAGAAAAATTAAATTTCCAATTGAACCAAGAGCATTTCCTGAGGCAAAGCCAGCATCCACATCTACTGTAGTTACACCTACCACAACAGTATTGCTAGCTGGTAGAATTTCAGTTGAATTGAGTCCATCTAATACGCCTTCAACATCACTGATTGCTATCAAGTAATTTCCCGCAGGGATTCCAACAAAAGAATAATCACCGTTAGTATCAGTTTTAAGACTCGAAATTATAATTTCATCACCATCACTGCAAGTACCTGCACCGCAATCTAATAAATCAAGAGAGACATCCCAGATTCCTGCTTCTCCTGCATCTTGGCTGCTATTTTTATCCAAATCATTGTAGATGGTTCCTGAGAGTCCTCCTGTTGCATTTAGCCCTGGATCAAAACCAAAATCGAGATTGTTTATGGTTTGATTGGCGACTAATGTTAAATTATAAGTGTCATTCCCATTAGAGAAATTAGTGGGTTGAGTAGGTGATACATATGCTGGAGGTATGTCATTGCTATCATAAAGAATGGAGTAGTCTCCAGGAGGTAAATTTGTAATCATCCATGTTCCATTCGGTTTTGAATTAGTGGTGAATGATGTTCCAGGATTGTTAACATCATAAGCCGTAATGGTCACAATTGTTGAGCCATCGCCTATCCCTACCTCACTTGCATCAGCAATACCATTGCTGTCAACATCTGACCAAACTAATCCGCTGATAATTCCGGTTCCTGTGTTTGCAGCAAATCCAAAATCAGCATCTTCTACAAACTCTGATTCACTCAGTTCTATTCTATCAGAACTCCCGGATACAAATGTAGTTGCTGTTAGATTGTTGGGTAAATCAGCCTCAATAATATCAACAAAATAATTGCCTGGTGGTAATTTTGAGAATCGATACAAGCCATTAGCATCGGTTAGTGTAGATGCAATCAAACTATCTGCACCATCAAAAACTCCATTGTTGTTTGTGTCTTCATACAAGTTCAAATTTACATCCGATAACCCTGGTTCATCTGGGTCTTTGAATCCATCATTGTCGCTATCAAGCCACACAGTATCACCAATAGAAGCTGTGAATGACTCATCAACATAACCAAAATCTATTCCTGAAACATCAACTCCTGCCAAGGAAATGGTTCTGTAATCAAGTCCACTGGTTGATTCATACCCTGATAATACACCCGCTGTATCTGTAATGACTACAGTATAAGTGTCATCAAGTAAGTCAGGAAAACTATAACTTCCGTCTCCAGCAGCAAGAGTACTAGCGACAATATTACCGTTGCTGTGTCGTAATTCTATTGTAACCTTGCTCAAGCCATATTCATTGTCATTTGTAGTTGCAAGATCACCATCATCACCATTGATTTCATAAGTTCCATCGGCGTCTGTATCATAAAAAACAGTACCACTTATATCTGCTAATGTTATATTTTGGTATCCAAAATCATTGTTTTCATCTATCGTTCCTGCAGTGATAGTTGTTGATGTTTGACTGTCCAATGTTGCATCTGGATCTCCTGTCTGCGAAACGTAGTTTGTTACAACGGTGCCAGTTCCAGCTACTGGGTTAACTACAATTGTATAATTGCTAGGCAAATAACCATCAAATAAATAACTGCCATCGAAGCTGGTAATAGTAGTAGGACAAGTCAATCCAGATATGCAGCCCGTGCCTTGAAGCTCTACAATGACTCCTGGAATAGATGCTTCACCTGCATCACGAGCACCATTGCCATTTGCATCACTCCATATGAGGCCACTAACTCCACCAGGCTCATAATAACCAAAGCTTGGAGCTGAATTTGACACATCTATGTCACTCCCTGTTGTTGTTATTGCAACAAAGCCATTACTGGCTCCAATTGTAGTTGTATCGAGAGTACCTAAAGCATTATCAGAATCTGCAATGACTACGTTATAAGAAAACCCATTCGGCAAACCTGTGAAACTAAAAACTCCATCAGCAGCTGTAGTGGTTGTTGCCAAAATGTTTCCTGAGCCGTCTATTAAATTAACGGTTACTCCCTGAATACCTTGTTCATTTGCAAAGGCACTATCATTGTTTGCATCTAACCAAACTCTGTCTGTGTAACTGCTTAATCCAGGGTTAAAATAACCAAAATCAGCATCTGTATAGATTTGATCTTCAACAATTGTAAAAGGTTCTGTTTCATTATCTCCAGGACTTTGTGGGCCAGAAGTGACAGAATATCCAGCAAGTATTAAAGTTGTATCATCTAGAGTAACAACATAATCACCAGCAACGACCCCGACAAACAAGTAGCTACCGTCTGTAGCCGTCGATGTCGTCGCTACAATGACATCATCACCTGTTCCATATAACCCATCTATGCCTGCATCAGAAGCGAGGTTCATGGTGATATTTGCAATACCAATTTCACCAGGGTCTTGTTGACCGTTATTATTGGCATCACTAAAAACTTGGTCGCCAACTACTGCTGTTCCTATTGTTGGTATATAGCCAAAATCCACATCGCGTTTTTGTTCTCCATTTCCGAATACAAATATTGCGCTGGGATCAGTCGTACCTGGCGCCGTGGTTAAACCCATTGGAATTCCTGAATTGATTTCAACATAGTAATTACCTGCAAAAACATCTGCAAACAAGTATTGCCCATTGGCATCTGTCTTGGTAGTTGCAATTAAATTATTTCCAGAATCAAACAAATCAACAGTAACATTGGCAATACCAAGTTCGAATATATCTTCAATACCATCGCCATCTTCATCTAGCCAAACCGAATCTCCAATGCTGCCTGGTACCCTAAAATCCAACAAATAATCTTCTACTTCGCCTTTTTCATAAGCACCTGAATAAGCAAGTACATCTACCGGAGGCTTAGTCTCAAATACACGGAAACGACTATATGTTTGACTGTCTAAACTAGCTCCAATAGGGACAGTAATATTGAAGTAGGCAAATCCATTACTCACAGACGAGCTAATAACCATTTCATTGGTGTCAGTAAAATCCCCATCATTGTTGAAATCAATCCAACCAACAACATAACCGCTTGCAAGTGAACCGCCAACTTGCAACTGAATAAGTCCACCATTTGCTCCATTAGTCCAGTTATTGATAAGACCATAACCAATACCATCGGCATCATCATCACCATCGCCATTTGCCGCAGTCGTTGGAGCTCCATCTGCTTCAGTATCAGCAACTGTTACTCCCAAATACAATGTGTCAGTAGCATCAAGAATATGGTAGGCTCCGCCTGTTGATAGAGTTGTAGCAAACGGTGAAGGTAAGTCTCCAAAATCGACGGATGCTGTCAAGTTAAAGGCAAAATCAACCAAGCTAGTATTGGCGGCTAAAGATAAAGCCTGTATGATAGATGTTCCTGTATCTGTTATCGATAAGACTGTACCATCAGGATTGTCCGGAGAGTTAACTAAAGTTGTCGTCAGTGAGCCAAAACTTACTGGAGCTAGGGTTGTTCCAATAGCTAGCTGATAATTTCCTGATGGTAATGAGCTAAAAAGATAGTCGCCATTATTATCGGTGTTAACACTCGCTACTAAGATTCCAGCACTATTGTATAAATATACTGGTTGAGAAGAAACGCCATTATCATCAGCATCAGAACATGAACCATTATCAGTTACACCATCTTCGAAACACAGACTTCCTGATAAGCTTAGCGCTCCATTAAGTTGGTATCCAAAATCAGCTGTCAATGCACAGTCAGAGCACGCCATCCCTCCGACACTGACTACAGAGCCTGAATTAATAACAAGCTGAGTGACGCCATCTAATATTCCATCGGGATCAAAGTTCGCTGTATAATTTTCTAAGGAATTACCTGGGTTTGAATTTGAGGCATCAATCGTAATGCTCCATGTTCCATCTATTTTATTTCCAAAACTGTACAAACCATCTGTATCCGTTGTGGTCGTAAAAGTCCCTCCTGGACCTGTCAATGTAATAGTCACTCCTGATAGCCCGGGTTCATTGGTGTCTTTTATTCCATCACCATCTAAATCATTCCAAACTTGATCTCCAAAAGCCCCTAATGGTAAATATCCAAAGTCAGCACCCATAAAGTTAGTGTTATAATTTAACACTTGAGCTGTCTGACTATCACAGGCAGGTGGTGGGTTTGGGCTGCTATCAAAACTAGTGTCTGCACAGGCAATTCCATCTCGATCTGGGTCACCTGTTGCTATTACTCCTGCTGGCAAAGTCCCTGTGTTGACTACCACTAGATATTCTACCGCGTCGCCATTTCCATCGAACAATGGTTGAATTTGAGTGAATAAATAATGACCAGCAGAATCCGTAACATCTGATGTTACTAACACATCATCGCCGTTACCAATTATCCTATCGGCACCAGCAGAGTAAAGCTCAATGGTCACTCCTGATATGCCCAATTCATTTGTATCTTGGATAGCATTAGCATTATCATCAAAGAAAAGAGTATCACCAATAGCTGCCAAAACATTGTAGCCAAAATCAGCAGTGTTGTCATCCGAACCATTTAATGCTAAATCAATCTGCGTTGCTGTCGTAAATACACCATCATTTCCAAAACTATCGGTGGGTAAGTCCACATCTGTAGCCTCTACAATAATGCGATAATTCGCATCAGGTAAATTAGCAAAATTATACAAACCATCAGCGTCCGTCGTCGTATTTGAAATGTTTTCATAATTTCCGTCAGAATCCAGGTCAACTTGCAAAGTAACAGTGATATTAGCGATACCTGTATCACCCACGTTCACAGCCCCATTTCCATTAACATCATTAAAGACAAAATCTCCAATGCTATAGAGGCCAGAAGGAACATAACCAAAATCTGCTGTAATGACAACGCCAGTACCTGCTGTAGCTGTTCCATCCACCGTTACTAAATCACGGGCGTCACATAACGTACATAATCCTATCTCGTTGGGGTCGCTACTTTGACTGTAACCTGTTGGTAATGTTGTTTCATCAACAACTACAAAATACGAAGCTGCTGGCAAGTTAGTAAAATTATAGCTACCTGTACTCGATGTTGTTACCACAATTGGGTCAACCGATATATCCAATACACCATCATTGTCAATATCTTCATAGAGGTTTATGGTTATTCCTGGTATGCCTTCTTCATTTGCATCTTGTATGCCATCACCGTTCCAATCTGCAAAGATAAAGTCTCCAATACTACTCAAACCCGATTGCTGAAAGGCAAAGTCATGACTGCCACTTATTTCACCGCCACTTAATGTAACCGAGATAGAGTTGTTGGTAGTGGCATCGGATTCAAAAGTTTCACTCCAGCTTGTATCTCCAGGGAAAGGAGAAGTAATTGAAATTGTATAGGTTGTTGCTGTAAGCAGATTGGCAAATGAATAATCACCATTTGCGTCTGTATTTGTGGTTGGACAATCAAGTGAAGGTGTACAACCCGCATCGACTAATTCAACTGTCCATCCAGACAAGGCCAACTCACCAATGCCTTGTGATCCATCTCCATTCTTATCTTCCCATACATTGCCATAAACAGCTGGATTGACATCGTAACCAAAATTTTTATCTATAATATCCCCAGGGACAGCAGGAACATAAGTTAATGCGTTCAAAGAGAGTGTTGGATATTGCCAAAGATCATCACAGTTGGAACACACGACACCTAATTCATCAGGGTCTCCCGTTTGAGTGACCGCTCCAGGCAATGTAGCGGTATTAACTTCAACGTAATAGTAACCTTCACTCAATCCAGTAAATAAGTAGTCACCATTGGCATCGGTTGTTTTGCTATCTACAACTGTCCAAGTTCCAGCATTTTGTACAGATTCGCATGATTTTGAGACGGTTGCAGTTGATGAAGTATAAATGTTATTTGATGAATCCAAACAAGCATATAAATTGATACTTACACCAGAGACAAAAGTATCTCCTCCTTCATATCCCACAGAACCACTCCAACCAGCAACACTGCCAGTTGAATCATTCCAGACTGTGCCCGAAAGTTCAACTCGTGGATCAATGTCAATTAGAGCATCATCTGTATCTGAATTAGCATCTAAACCATTAGCAAACTTACTGGTATTTGAAAAAGCAGTATTCAACACATTTAACTGCGAAGTCGAACCAGGTAGTTGAGTAAAAAACTTAACTTGAATAGTGCGACTGGCACCAGCATTTAAGGGGCCAATATCATTCCAATTAATAGTGCCAGTAACATTGTTAAAGGCATCGGCTGGAGGAATTGATGATACAAACTGCAAATATGTGGCATCAAATGAATCTTCTAATGGCACTGGTGAAAGGGTTTTGTTTATGTCGTATGTGCCACCACCGCCACCACAATCAGTAGTAAATCTTAATGACACAGCATCGATACGTATATCCGAATCTGAGGCTGCTGTTTTGTTCTCTTCTAAATAGGCATGCAAATCTTCAGTCACTGAAGTAGTATAATCCCAATTGAATGCAGAAGTAACGTCTAAGATAACCTCTTCATTTGTTGTAGTAGAAAGTGCATTTAATTGGTTGGTAGTTAACTGACCTGATAGTAAAACTGTATCTGCATTGTCTCTTAATTGAAAATCCATAACATCATCAACCCATGTTGCGGCTACAGATTGGACTAAAAATACCAACTCAACTTTTTGAATGGCTTCGGGTTGTGCGGTAATATCAAATTGATTGACCGCCAAGAATCCATCCCCACCACCGCTGGTTACGGCAAAACTTCCTTCTGGTTCATTACTGCTACCTGTGGTATTAATCACGGCATTGGCTTCGTCAACAATTTGAGTTTTGGCTGCCAAAACATTGGTTGCATATGCGTCATATTCACAAGTTGCTAAACCTAGTCCACCATTTGTATCAGCCAATAAATTTCTAATGCTGATGTTATAGGAGATTTCAGAACCTTCACCAACTGGACTTACTCCATTCAATGTTTTAGTAATTTCTAACGCAGGGGCAATGCCAAAATCCAGTCCTGTTACATCAAAACCATTGAGAGTTACTGCAAAGTTTTCTGCTGTAGTCAGCCCCCAGCCCGTAGTAGATCCAGTAAACAAATCTACATCGGTTTTATCAATCTCGACAATGAAATTTCCATCAGGTAAGTTAGCAAAACTGTAGGTGCCATCGTTTGCACTGACTGTACTAGCCCAAATTGTATCAGTTATGTCAATGATACCATCAGCATTGTTATCAAGATACAGAGTCACTGTTACAGAACCATGGCCTGGCTCAGAACCATTTAAAAGACCATCGGCACTAACAGCGCCAACTCCAGATCCATCATCTTCAAACACAGTACCTGATATATTCAGAGTGCCTTGTATATAGACAATTTCATCGTCAAAAGCAAAAGAAGAACTGGAACCAAAACCAAGGCTGGCATCATTAATAACAAATAAATCAGAGAAACCTATGGGAACAGTAGTCGTAAAAGTAACCGTTGCAGTGGCTCCTATGGCAAGTGGAGCATCCAACCACCACTGTAAATCCGTTGTATCTGTGGCTATTACAGGTTCTGTTGTGCTCCAAGTTGTTCCATTGTCAGTAGAATACAATACGTTTACTGAGACCCCTGCAGGAAGCGTGTTTCCCAAATCAGCGGTTCCAGCAACATATTGAGTACCTGTGGGAATGCTATCATGAAAGACTAACGGAGAGCCAACACTCGCATCACCAACAGCAATTGTACCAGCTGTATTGTCGGCCGTTAAATCATAAGTTATGGTATCACCTAAGGCAACCGTTGTTTTATTTGCAATTTTATCGAAGGTGACTTCAGGTGTAGTTGAAGTGACAAAACCTGTAAATGTCCCATAATCACCATTGAATTTTTCATTATCTCTTCCTGAGGCAACTTCTTGATAGGGACTAATCTGTATGCTACATGTACCATCTAATGCTTGAAAATCATAAAAGACCAATCCAACCATGCCCGTGTTATCACTGGCAATATTGCTGTAATACAATTCATCAACAAATGGAATTAGTTCATCCACTCCTGTGTTATGTTTGACCACTAATATGCCGTATGTTTTAATTAATTTAAAGCAAGAAGAATTAAAAATTGTAGGATCGCCAACGGGCTGAGCCCATGCATTGTAATCTGGAATCAAGTCACCATTATTATCAAAGCCTTGATTGACGACGCCAAAATCATACCAAATACCTGATACCGTTCCTATATTGCCAGCAATAGTACTCTCTGAACCTGTTGTTGGTCTCCAACCCAAAACTTCTTCAATCGCATCCAAATATTCAGTAGGAACTTTTGATGTTGTGTTTGGCCAAATTTTATTAGCTGCTGCAGAAAGCTCTCTACGCATTGTTGCAGAATAGGTTTGATCTGCAGTTAAAGAAATTCCGCCATCATTGGCTGTAGCCCAAAAATCATAATCTAATACCAAATCATCTGCAAACACCTTGTTTTCACCAAAAACAGCATTGCCGCCAGCATCCAATTGAGGATAGGTGATCATCCAATATTGAGTGACACATGTTCCTGCTGGAATTGCATTAATCAAGCGGGTTGCCTCTGATAAGTTAGAAGTCCCATGAGTTAGAGAAAAATCGCCGTTATACAACCAACCATTGGCAACTTCATCTACTGTTTCCACCGGATAGGTACCAGGAGTACTGTTGCTTGGTGAACCGATATAATTCCCTATATTTACAACGACATCGGTGAGATCATTTGCTCCATCATTGCAAAAGTGAGCTCCTAAATGTACAGCTTTCGGGCCGTAAGTAGCAGGGGTTTCAATATTGGAGTCCACTACAAAATTTGGTGCATTTAAGGCTTCTATTCTTAAATCTCCAGAAGGATTAAGTGCCATGGATTGTAAGGAAGTAAGCATTAAAAACAGGTAAGTTAATAGTCCAAAAACCTGCGAAAGAGGGCAGGCTACTTTAACTCCTTTCATAGTAGAATTTTGCCTATTCATTGTATATTTCATATTAACTCCTAAAGAATAACTTTTAGCACCATTTAACATAAGAAACTTATTCAAATTTGTTTTATTTGAGGAATGAATGCTTTTTTAAAAAAACATAATTCTATATTATCATGACATCTGGAAAAAGCATGTAAAAGCACATTTAATGTAATTAAATTCTCATTTTTATGATTGTTTTCGTTGTTTTCATTTATATGAGACTTCTATTTTACATATTGTTGTACGTAGAGTTTTAACAAAATCGATAAATAATGCCAGAATCTCGGTATAGAAATGCTTTTAAGAATACAGGTAACTGAAGTGCATAAAAAATCAAGAAAAACTGAAGTCAACTTGTTTGAGTCGTGTAAAAATTCAAAATAATGTGGCGTAATTCGCAAGGTTTTCTCGCATGTATAAGTATTCAATTAACAAAAAGAGGTATATTCATAACTAAAAATGAACTATCTTGTTCTCTAAATAACAGTATGAATATATCTCAACAGGAGATTCTTATGAAAATAACTCGTATTTTAAAACTTCGGATGACTTTAAATTTATGCCTCACATTGCTTGTGTTGAGCCCATTGCCGACAGTGGCACAAACTCCTATATCTGTTGTAAGTGATCAAGATTTAAAACAGGTTATTCTTGATGCAAATGTTTCTGCATTGGACTCAGTATTTTTTACAATTGATACCAGTAACGACACGCTATTTATATCTGAGGATATGCCAGTATTAGTTGGCCAAATAGAGTTAGTTACTCCGCCAGGATCAGGGCCAATTATCATTCAAAGTTCTCCTCAGCACAGTGGCCCTTTTATAAGAATCCATGAGGGCGGAGAATTTATAAATAATTCGGGCGATGTTCCCACTACTTTTCGCGGCTTCAGCAACCCTGAAAATGGTGGAGTTTTCGCGATAGAAAACGGTGGTTCTCTTAATCTGAAAGGTGGTATATTCGAAAACAACTCTAGTGCTCAAAGTGGTGGAAGTGTTTACTGTGCATCTGGTAGTACTTGTGAATTTGATCAATCGCATTTCAGGGAATCTAGCGGTTTATTTGGCGGAGCCATTGCTTGTCATGGTAACTGTTCCGTGTCCAATAGCCAATTTAATGATAATACAGCCAGTCAATTTGGTTGTGATCTTGATGTGCCTTTTGGTGGTACTACAACTTTTGCACAAAACATTATTAGAAACTATGACTTTTCGGCTGGCTGTCAAACTGATTCTATCGAGTCAAATGGCGGAGTCGTTTGGATTATTGATAGCTTCATAGAATTTGATAGAAAAAGGCCAATCTTTAATAGTACAGGTGAGCTGACGGTAATTGGATCAGAATTCGTAAACGGCGAATTTAAAAGAAAAAATGAGACTGAAATAAAAGCTCTGTGCAATGATTTTGGAACGGGTGCAATTACTTCAAATGGTTACAATGTAGATTCAGGAAACGGATGTTTTCTCAATCACGCAACAGATTTACAAAACACCGACGCACTAGTCACTTTTGATGAAGCGGGTCACCCAATTTTGCAAAGTAATAGCCCGTCTGTAGAATCTGCCAAGTCCACATTCAGCAACAATGTGTTACCCTGCGCTTACAAAGACATTGCGGGGTTGGCTAGACCTCAGGATTTTGATGGTGATGGTGTTTTTACTTGTGATCGTGGTCCGATTGAACTTCAGGGAGGCGATGATTTGACTTTTGCTCAAAGTGGCTTATTTTACGATGTCGATAGGAATGGAGAAGGCATCATTATCGAAATGTTAAGCGCGGATACGGCCGTTATCACCATGTTTACTTATCACCCAAACAAATCTGAATTAATGTGGTTAATAGGTGTAGGAAAAGTCAAAGGTAATAGTATTGTCACTGATGATTTAATTCGAACCAAAGGAGGGAAGTTTGGTAGTGGCTTTGATGCCCAAGCGATTGAAAATGAATATATAGGTGGAATGTCTGTGATATTCCCAAACTGCGAAGCCACAGAAAAAGCTGGCAGGCTTGTAGTGCAAACCAATAATAAATACAAAGCAGAAATAGAGAATTTATTGAATAAAAACACTCGTCTCAGCAGCATGTTAAGTTGCAATCAAACGCAAAGCAATCCTCTATCAGGGCGTTCTGGTTCGTTTTTTGATCCACTCAGGTCAGGAGAAGGAGTTTTTGTCGAAGTCTTGGGCAATGGCAATGCCGTGTTGATTTTTTATACCTATACTCCTGATGGTAAGCAGTTTTGGACGATTAGCTCAGATGTGCAAATCAGTGGTAATACATTGACTGCTCAGATGATCTATGCTGCTAATACCACTGGTTTTGGTAGTGAATTTATAGCCGATGAAATCAACTTTTTACCTTGGGGAACGATAACCATGGAGTACAAAACGGGTTGCAATGATGTCGATTTTAGTTACAACTCCAGCATCAATGGCTTTGGTTCAGGCGCTTTAAATTATAAACGTTTAACACAGCTAGCAGGACTAACTTGTGACTTATAAAAGTCGATAGAGAAATGCGCTTGAGCTTGTATTGCTATTAAAGCTTGGCAATCAACCAAGCGCGTGCCGAGGTCCAAAGCCGATTGACGCTGCGTGGCGATATATCCATCGCCAAGGCCGTTTCATCTACGGTCAAGCCAGAAAAATACCGCAATTTAACAACATTAGCACGCTTTTCATCGATGCTTTCTAGTTGACTTAAGGCGATGTCCAAATCAAGAATATTGCTATTAAACTCATCATCTGGTTGAGGTAATTGTTCAATATTTTGACTATGAATTGCACGTTCACCTCTTTTTTTGCTCATTTTAATCCGGGCTGAATCAATCAGTATTCGCCGCATTGCCTGCGCTGCTGCAGCAAAAAAATATTTTCGAGATTGCCATTGGATGTCCGATTTTTTAACCAAGCGTAAATATGCTTCATGCACAAGAGCAGTCGGAGTGAGAGTATGATTTGAGCTTTCATAGCGCATTTTTAAATCTGCCATGTTTCGTAGTTCTGTATAAACTAGCGACATCAACTGATTGTTGCGTTGTTCATCTGACAGATCAGCACGCACCAATAACGCGGTAATTTCATTGGCCGATTTGTTCAATTCATTCATTATTTTTCAAAAGGCATATTTTATGCGATAATTGTGACGTGAATAATGATAACACAAAGCAAGATAAAAACAATTGGCATAGTTTATGGCAAGCCTTTGATGTTGTTATTGCAAGCAAAAAAGAACAACAAGAGGGTTTGATAAAAAAAATAACAGCATCAAACAAAATACTTGGAAAACAACTTAAAGAACTCATTCAAGCCCATTATTCTTCATCTTCATTACTGGATTCTCAACCTCAATGGGTCAATGAATTTAGGCAGTCCTTTAAACCTCCTTTGCACATTCGCGGATACAAAATTCTGCAAAAACTCGGTGCTGGAGGTATAGGAGATGTGTATTTGGCAAGTAAAATAGATGATGGTTTTGAAAGAAAAGTAGCGATTAAATTTGCAACCACGGGTCGTTTTGCAGAACACGTATTGGAAAGTTTCAATACTGAATTAAAAATGCTGTTAAGCCTCAATCACCCCAATATTGAACGCTTGTACGATGGAGGCATCACTCAGGACAATATTCCTTTTTTAATTGTTGAATACATTGATGGCACTCATGTCGATGAATATTGTGATTTGCAAGGTTTAAACCTGTATTCTCGACTCAAATTATTCCAAAAAATTTGCCATGCTGTAGATGTTGTCCATCGTTCTCTTATAATTCATCGCGATATTAAGTCAGGAAACATCATGATTACAGAGGATGGCGAACCTAAGCTTTTGGATTTTGGTTTAGCTAAAATTGTGAAACAAAACAAACTGGATGAAACAATCACATATTCGAGCAAGATGATGACTCTTGCCTATGCCAGCCCCGAACAAGTCAATGGTACAAGCATTACAACCGCAAGTGATGTCTATTCCTTAGGTGTATTGTTGTATTATTTATTGACAGGTAACATGCCTTATACGATTGATAAAAACAATCTATCTAGCACCATTAAAACCATCAACGAATATACACCAAAACCTATTAGTAACAACATTAATGCCACCTCAGCCATTAATAAACACCAAGCTAAATTAAAAAATAAACTCAAAAGAGATCTCGAACTTATAGTCAACAAGTCTTTATCCAAGCAAGCTGATAAACGCTACCAAAGCGCCAGTGAATTTTCACAAGACATCCAAAATTATTTAGAGAATCGCCCGATAAGCGCAAAAAAAGAGACCTTCTTCTATAGAATTAATAAGTTTATAAAACGCAACAAAATGAGTTTAGGATTGGCTACTTTTACTTTTATGACATTGATTGCATTAGTCATATCGTTAACTGTTCAAACAACGCATCTAAAAAATTCAATGATTGAGATACAGCAGCAACAATCCAATCTCAAACAGGTGACATCGTTTTTAAAAGAAATTTTCATCCTCTCTGACCCACTAAAAACAGATGCAAAGCTACTTAATGTTAAGGACCTATTGGACTCATCCAGCAACAAGCTGGAAACTCAATTTAAGCAACAACCTCAAACAAAAGCCATGCTCTATAACACCTTGGGAAATGTTTATCTCAATATGAGTTTGCTTTCTCAAGCTCAACAATTGTTTGATAAAGCTGAAGCACTGTATTCTATTACCAATAGCAGCAAAGGCCTGTTCCAGCTCAAATTAGACAAAATCGATTTATTGCATAAACAGAGTCATTACAAGGTTGCCAGACTACAATTGGATGAACTTACCTCAAAAGATTCTAATAGTGAATTAAATAAGCAATACCAATCGAGAATTCAATTGTTGTTTGGGCAAAATTATTATTTTACAGGGAAAACAAATAAGGCCAAAGATTACTTGCAAAAGAGTCTGAATTCTCAACAAAAATCAAACAATAAGAACCTGCTAGTCATTGCTGAAACCAATCGACTATTGGGCAATGTGTATTGGCGATTGGGAGATTTTAAAAAAGTAAAACAACACTACCAAAAGAGTTATCAAATTAACAAAACTCGATTAGGAGAAAACCATCACAAGACCATCATCAGCTTGTCATCAATTGGTGTTTTGGAGTTTTCTCAAGGTAATTATGAACAAGCATTAGACATCTTTCAAATCGTCACAGAAGCACACCTCAATCGACTGGGGCAACATCATCAAGCAACGGCACAAGCTTTCAATTATTTGGGAGCCACTTATTTCGAGCTTGGTCATCTTGCTGAAGCCGAAAAAGCTCTGAATAAAGCTCTAGAAGCTTATGAGTCACTGCAACTATCACATTCCATGCACTATGCTAGAACCTTAAATAATATCGCATTGATAGAACGTAGATTTAAAAAATACCAGCAAGCTCAGCAGACTTTCTTGCGTGTCAAGGCCATTGAGCTTGAAAATTTGGGTAAGAATCACATCGAACTAGCCAGTATCACTAATAACCTGGGTTTAGTTGCCGCAGATTTGAACGAATTTGAAAATGCTTTGGATTTATTTAAGGAGTCTTACGATACCAACTTTGCTAATAATCAAGAAAACAATGCCAATATTGCTTATTCCATGACCAATATTTGCAGAATGTACTTGCAATTAAATTTATTGAATGAAGCAAAAGATTGGAGTGACCGTGCCTTGAAAATAAGAAAAAACAAGCTACCAAAAAATAATATCCAATACATAGAATCTTTAGCTGCATCAGCTTCTATCGACCTTGCTCAAGGCAATCGCAACTCAGCAAAAGAAAAATTAGAAAAAGTTCTCAATATCCGCAATCAAAAGCTTCCCAATGACGATTGGAGAATATCCGAAGCAGCCTTATTATTGGCATCAGTTTCACAAACCGAACTTGAGTCAATTAATGCCGAGAAACTCAATGTTTTAAAAAAACATCTCTCTAATCTTTCCAGCCAATTGGGTAATTCACATTATCGTTTTCTTTCGGTTGTCGATATTCTAAGGAAATCTCCCAAACTTAGAACATTGATTATTTGAAATTTATGGCACTAAATTGCTCTTAACCACGTATTAACTATTACCCAAATCCCGATAAGATATCGCGATTCTATATCGTTATTATCCAAACATAGAAATATAGACACTTTTAGTGCACTTTAAAATAAAACATTAACACAACAGGAAAAACTATGAAATTTATAATTTTACTAGCATTATTTGCCTTAAATATTAACGCCGAACCTTATCGTGTCAAAAGCTTTGACGGTGAAAAAGGCATAACAACTCTTGATGTTACTCTTCTAGAAGGCTGGAAAATATCAAAAACAGAAACAGAACACGGGGATTATCTTGTGAGTCAGAACAAAAGCGTTTATTTTCTGGGTGCTTATTTAAAAGAACAAGTCAATGATGATAACAAACCTTTGGCATTGGCTGATTTTGAGCAAAAAAGAAAAAACAACAAGTCAATAAAAGTAAGTATCGATGGAGTTGATATATATTATATTACTAGAAAAAATGATACAGGTCTGGAAAATTACACCTTTAGTCGCTTTATTAGCACGGGTAATGTTATTCATGCTTCTATGTACCCTTATCCAGAGTTTAAAACAAAATCCTTAGATAAAGAAAAAAATGATATCATTAAAATGTTATCCAAAGCCATATTTCCCTCAGAATAATTCATTGGTGATGAAGCTTTTTGAGGATTTCTTAGGCGCATTAAGGGCTTGTGCTCTCATTGTGATTTTCTATATCGGGATTTGGGTATTACCCAAATTCTGATTTTGAGTATTGCCAGAGTAGGGAATATGCCGCAAAATCAGCTTAAGCCTTGTTTTTGGTAAAGTCTGAAATGGCCATAATAAAAATAGTAATGAAGGAAAACTGGGTTTGTGTTATTTTCTGCTTTTTCTCGTCAAAGCGACAATACATTAAGCAACCGATTTAGGGTAAGAACCCAATACTTTCAGTTGTGTTGTGATTCTTTGCAATAAACGCAGAGCTTTGGCAAGGCTTTCATCATCTGCGTGGCCATCAACATCAATAAAAAACACATAATCCCATTTGCCACGTTTTGATGGGCGCGACTCGATTCGCGTCATGCTGACACCACATTCTGTGAGTGGTTTTAGAATATGATACAAAGCACCGGGTTGATCTTTAGCAGCGACCAATAAGGAGGTTTTGTCATCGCCACTAGGAGTGAGGAGTTGCTTACCGATGACTAAAAAACGAGTAGAGTTGTCGGCTCGGTCTTGAATTTCTTTGTGGAGCATATCCAAACTGTACATGGTCGCAGCGCTTTCTCCTGCAATAGCTGCAGAATGATCGGTAAATTGCGCTCTTTTTGCGGCCTCAGCATTTGAACTTACGGCTATGCATTCGGCATGAGGGATATTCTCACGCAACCAACCGCGGCATTGAGCCAAGGATTGGCGGTGAGAGAATACGGTTTTTATTTCTTGAATATCGGTGATTCGACTCATTAAATTGTGATGAATCGGTAAATCTAATTCACCACAAATTTTCAAGGGAGAGGACAAAAACATATCCAGAGTATTGTTGACCGAACCTTCGGTCGAATTTTCGACAGGCACAATGCCAAAATCAGCAATTCCCGCCTCCACTTCTGCAAAGACACTGTCAATACTGGTAACAGGCATAGCCGAGACGGAATGGCCGAAATACTGATAAGTAGCCATTTCAGAGAAGGTACCTTGTGGCCCTAAATAAGCAATATTCAAGGGCTTTTGCTGAGCCAGACAGGCGGACATGATTTCTCTGAACAAACGAACCAATGTTTTGTCTTGCAATGGTCCTTTGTTACGCTGTTTGACTGCTCGTAAGACTTGCGCTTCTCTTTCGGGGCGATAAAAAGCTCCACCAGACTTTGATTTTGCTTTGGTTTTAGCAACATTGGCAGCAATTTTAGCACGTTGAGAAATCAATTCTTGAATAGAAACATCTATGCTGTCAATTTCCTGTCTTAATTTAGACAGATCAATCTTATTATCCATGTTGTTTCTCGAATTTTTTCATAAAGGCAATTAAGGCTTGGATTCCTGCAATGGGCATCGCATTATAAATGCTGGCGCGCATGCCACCGACTGCACGATGCCCTTTGATGGCTTTAATGCCTGCAAGATCAGCTTGTTTAATGAAGGCTTCGTTGAGATTCTCATCGGCCAATAAAAAGGTAACATTGACATTCGAGCGATTTTCAACTTTGACGTTATTGCTGTAAAAAGAGCTCTGGTCGATAAAGTCGTACAATTGACGGGATTTTTCTTGGTTACGTGTAGCAATAGCGGTCAGTCCTCCGGTATTTTTGATCCAATTAAGCATCAAATTCATGACATACCAAGGAAAAGTTGGCGGTGTGTTCCACAAAGAATCATGCTTTGAATAAGTGCGATAATCCAGCATTAACGGGAGGTTTGCTGGAGCTTGATTGAGCATGGACTTTTTAATAATAACAATAGTGATGCCAGCAATGCCAAGATTTTTTTGTGCGCTGGCATAAATAAGGTGGTATTTATTGACGTCGATTGGTTTGGTCATTAAATTAGAAGTCATGTCACAAAACATCGGAATGCCATTGTTTTCAGGAGTGTCATGCCATTCAACGCCTTCTAACGTTTCATTGGTGGTGTAATGAAAATAATCAAAACTATCGTCCAATTGTGACATATCGTAATCAGGTACGGCAGTATAAATTTGATCTTGAATATAAGGCACAAGTGGACGCGCATTGCAAAATTTCTGTGCTTCGATAATGGCTGATTTGCCCCAATGACCATGGACAAAATACATGGCTTTGCCCGTGAGGCTAGAAAAGTTCATTGGCATCATGGAATACTGCAAACGAGCACCGCCAGGGGTCAAGAGTATCGCATATTCATCTGAGACCTTAAGTATTTCACGAATAAGCTGTTCGGTTTCTTTGACAAGTGCTCGGAATAAAGGGCCTCGATGCGATATTTCCATCACCGAAGAGCCTGAGCCCCTCCAGTTAGGAATATCGTCAATAATTTGCTGTTTGACAGAATTTGGCAGCATAGCTGGTCCTGGGGCGAAATTGTAGTTGTTTTGTTCAGATGTTGTCATAATGTTATTAATTTGTGAAAACTAAAAATAAGAACTGTGTTCTAATGTGCATACTATTTTCGGATAATAACATGAAATTTAAAAATAACATTAAAGAGAATGAAGTCACAGATGAAAAATTGTACAAATCACGCCGTGACTTTATAAAAAAAGCGTCTATCGCCACAACAGCTGCAGTATTGGGCCAGTCAAATGCCCATGCTTTCGAGATTGGTAAGCACGAAAGTATTAGCAAGTATAACATCAAAAAAGAAGACATTACTGCAAAAAAATATGCAGCAAGCTATAATAATTTTTATGAATTTAGCACCTCAAAAGACGTACCTTCTCAAATTGCGCACACATTAAAACCTTCACCTTGGACCGTAGAAATTTCTGGACATGCTAAGAAAACAGGAGTCTTTGATTTAGAAGATATTCTTAAAAATCAAGCTCTTGAAGAAAGAATATACCGTTTTAGGTGCGTGGAAGCATGGTCAATGGTTATTCCATGGTTGGGATTTCAATTGTCAGACCTTATTAAGCATGTAGAACCGACCTCCAAAGCAAAATATGTCTATTTTGAAACCCTAGAAGACCACGAGCAAATGCCTGGTCAATACCGCAAAACCATACCTTGGCCTTACAGGGAAGGCTTAAGAATGGATGAAGCCATGAACGAACTGTCTTTTTTGGCAGTAGGCATGTATGGCGAAAAGTTACCAAACCAAAATGGTGCACCGTTACGCTTGGTTGTGCCTTGGAAATACGGCTTTAAAAACATCAAATCGATTGTCAAGATTAAGTTTATGGAAAAACAACCTGTCAATTCATGGCAACAAATTGCCGACAACGAATACGGATTTTATGCCAATGTCAATCCCAAAGTTGATCATCCTCGTTGGTCTCAAGCCTCCGAACGTCGTATTGGTGCTGGGTTTTCTTTGTTTAATCCACGTATTGATACACTTATATACAATGGTTATGGTGATTATGTCGCTGATATGTACAAAGGCATGGATTTAAAAAAATATTTCTGATGAAGACTTTCTTTAATTTTCTAGCGGTACCAAGGCCTTGTGTTATCATCTGTTATTCTCGGACAATCTCCTAATGTTTTTCTATTGTACGAGCAGCCAACAAAGAAGTGATCAAACTAATGACAAGAACAGCGCAAGCCACAACAATAATAAAAACATAACGATCCTTGCCTAATAAAACTCCTGTGACTACTGGACCTGTTGCCAATCCAAGTTTTGAAGCCATGCCGCCCATGGCTGCAACTTGGCCGTTGGTATCCAGTTTTGCACACAGGGTAAACAAATAAGGAATAACAAAAGCCCATGTGATACCGACCCCAAGGTTGGCAATAATCCACACGGCTTTATGGTTGCTGTAAATAAGGATTAACGTGCCGATCAGGGTGAAGATGATGCCTGTAGCTAGAGGTTTGACCAGCCCAAAACGAGTGGATAGCCAAATGACCAATAAGGAGCCAACAATTCCAATCCACGCCGCCCAAGCAAGGCTGATGCTAATAAATTCAAGGCTTAAACCGTAGTATTTCCCTAAGCCTACAATAAAAGCATACAAGCCCATATTGGCAGCTTGAAACAAAAATACTGAAAGCAGGGCGAGTTGCAAGGGTCTTTGCATTAATAACTGCCAACTAGTATGGCTGATCTGATTGTCTTTGTTTTTTGAAATTTTTAATTGGTAATCGGAGATAAAGGGCAGCATCGATAGAGTGATGGTGCTGAATGCAATTAAACATCCAAATAAAATACCCATACCAAATTCTTCGACCAGCTGAGGAATATAGAGCATACCCAAGCCGCCAAATCCAAATTGAACCAGTAATAACATTCCAAAAGTACGATCGGGTTGGGCCGTTCTGGCAATCACTGCAAAACCAATGCCCACTAGGCTTCCACCAACACAACCATGAATAAATCGAATCGCGACCAAAGCATTGGCTTCGGTGATTGACATGCTAATAACATCAATGAGAATTAAAAAGATCAGGAGCATAGCTGAAACAGGTCTCCAGCTAATTTTTTTGATAAAAAAGACAATACTCAAGGCCCCTACAGCAGCTCCATAGACATTGGCGGAACCAATGAGTCCAGCCTGTTGATTGCTTAAATTCAGGGCTTGTTTGAGGCCATCGACTAAAGCGGGCATGATATTGACATAAAACAGTCCTGCTGTGGCAAGAAAAGAGACTAAAACACGCACTAACATGCTGTCTTTCTGTACTTGAGGAAACTTCATATATTATTCTCTGATAGACTTAAGTATTTCCCAAATCCTGATATAGAATCGTAATTTAGGGTGCAAGTAATTGATGTGCATAAGGAATTCACAAAAACAAAATACACCTTATTGGTGATGAAGCTTTTTGAGGATTTCTTAGGCGCATTAAGGGTTTTTATTCTCATTATGATTTTCTATATCGGGATTTAGGTATTGCCCAAATGCCGATATAGAATCGCAATTTAGAGTGCAAGCAATTGATGTGCATAAGGAATTCACAAAAACAAAATACACCTTATTGGTGATGAAGCTTTTTGAGGATTTCTTAGGCGCATTAAGGGTTTTTATTCTCATTATGATTTTCTATATCGGGATTTAGGTATTGCCCAAATGCCGATATAGAATCGCAATTTAGAGTGCAAGTAATTGATGTGCATAAGGAATTCACAAAAACTAAATACACCTTATTGGTGATGAAGCTTTTTGAGGATTTCTTAGGCGCATTAAGGGCTTGTGCTCTCATTGTGATTTTCTATATCGGCATTTGGGTATTGTAAAACTCATGATTTTGCCGCTCCACATACGGGGAATTGTTTGTTTAATTCTTTAACCACCGACAACCATTGGTATTTGTAATCATCGGCAAAGTGATAATAAAAAATGTCAGGGCTATAAAGAATAACACTTATTCCTCCAAACCCTGACATAAAGGGCATCCACTTGTCTTTTTGACAGGACAGAGAATGTCCAACCTCCAAACCCCAAAATCCAAAATTATAGGCAAGGTTGGCTTCACCTCCTGAACGGTTGAATCGATCATCCGATATTTGTAGAGCACTGTTGAGCATGGTTTGATCCACTAAAGTAGTGTCTTTAACTTGTTGTTGAATAAATTCGATTAATTGAATCAAATCAGAAATATAATAGCTTAAACCCCAACCAGTAAAGGTTTGTTGGTCGTTGTCATAGCTGCGCTTGCTGCGAGCAAATAATGCAGACAGTTTGAGGTCTTTCCACAGGTCTTGGAGCATTAAGCCTTGGAAAAGATCGTCTTTATCGCTTATTTTTTGGTACAGCTTGTTCATGATTACTCCAGCTAAATAAGTGTCGCTGGAGTGATAGACAAAATATTTTCCTGCTGGACTGCGCTTGTTAAACATGCTACAAGCCAATTCGATTTTTTTAGCATTGGTTTCGGCCAAGAAAAAGCTTAACATGCGAGAAGAAGACTCATCAACATGTGGTTTTTTGCTGAGATAAAGCCCTGTTCGCATATTTAGCAAATCCCCCAAACTCACTCCTTGCCATTGTTTTGCATCGCATTGTGGTATTAATTTGCTGACGGCAACGCGCGAAATATTGGGCACAATCTTCTCCAAGCGCATCAAAGCAAGGCCAGCATAGAGACTCTTGGCCGTAGAATACGAAGGCAGAACCAGTTGCTGGCAATACGGGTCATTGCCCGTGCGGTTTTGGCAGCTTAGCCGATAATGTTTGCCAGCAATAAACAAACCACTCACGCTGGTGCTTGAGGGATTTTTGGGCACAAGTTTTGCGATGTTTAATTGCGGATAATCCTTGCTTAAGTCAGTAATGTTTAGAGCTTTTGTAGTAGCAACCGAAGCTATGGGCTTGTTATAGTTTTTGTTGTTTTGCACAAAGTTGACATTCAACCTTCCAGCCATATCAAATTGCAAATAAGCACAGGTCTCAGCACTTATTTGGTAATATCCTTGCCAACGCAACTTTTTGTTTTGCATGGATTGACTCAGGGCAAGATAACCGGTATGAGTGCAATTTGCATTGCGTTCTTGGAGCGCAAAGGGCAAAACAACAAGGGTTTGATCCGAGGCGTTTTGCCAAATTTTGCCATGCGATATTTGCCATTCCCAGTACGGGTGTTGATTGCTTTTAAAGGCGGTTTGTGACGAAAACAGTGAAAAACCTTTTTGCGCCAGATCCACCATCATTTTTGGCAGTTGAGTCATTTGATTGTTGGCATCGTCGGCTGTTTTGTAATCGTCTTTTAGAATTTTTACATACGTGCTATCAGGAATGACTGATAGCTCTAGGCGGCTGTTGGTAAAATCAGTCGTTGTTTTAGCCTCAATTGAAGGCACAAAACTGGCATTGTCTAATAATTGAGTAATGGCTTGCGAGTCGTGCAGAAATGCAGTTAGTTCTTTGGGAGTTAATAGTTGAGGTTGACTGGCGAACGATGGCGTACACAACATAAGACAGATTAAGAGTATAATGGATGTATTATTTTTCACAATGGATTCCAGCGGTTTGTAAGGAGGATTGGAGTGGCTGCAAATGCTGCTTGTAGCGTTTCCATTTGCCAACCGAACTGCTATAAATGCGTTGGCGTACTTGTGTGGCACTAGCTGTGGCTGTCGGTGCGGTATTTAGGTGCATGTCTAATACCTGTTCTTGCCAGTCCAGTTGGCAATAATTGAGTAAGGATTTTGCTTGTTGTTCTGGAGCGGTTACAAGTTTTTCATAACTCAGGTCGTAAATACTGTGTGGAAATTGCTTGCGCCAATGTTGCATGAGCCGATGATAAGCGATGTAATATTGGCTTAAATCTTCAAGGCTGTATGAAAAGGGATAGCCCATTCTAAACACTGTTTTGTACATGGCAAAACAACTGTCTAAGGGATGACGCTGGAGGTGAATGATTTTCGCTTTAGGAAAGGCTTTTTTAATCAGGCCAATGTATAAAAAATTAAGCGGTGTCTTATCGATTAAGAACGCTTCATTCATTCCGTAACCGCGAGTGGCCTGTGAATAGTTTTTGGCTAAAAATGCAAAATCTGCACGGCTGGATTTTTCAATTAATTGCTGTTTGCCTTGGTGATGACCGACACTGTGAATCAAAGAAAAGGCAAAACTGTTAATTTCGCCCAAACTAGCAACGTGGGTGTGGCTAGACAAGAGCCGATCGACCAGAGTCGTTCCTGATCGTGGTAAGCCGACAATGAAAATTGGTGCGACATTCGAGCCACTGTCTTGAGAGTTGCCTAAGTTTTGCGCGGTAATCGTTTGAATAATGTGATTGATGGCTTGTACATCATTTTCAACCCGATAGTGCATTTGCTTTCGTCGTGCAGTATTGGCCTTTTTTAAAGAGTTCCAACTTTCATCCCATTGCTGCATGTCTTCGTATTCTTTAGCCAGAGCGAAACCTAAGGCGATTTTGGCTTGTGGATGATTGAAATTGCTGGCATAAAGCTCTTGTAAGTGGCTGATGTTATTGTTTTTTAGGCTTGCTGTTCGCAAACCACTGCGCATCGTGTAGGCATCAAAGTCATTGGCTGAGAGGGCGATGACTTTATTGAGAAGAGCTTCACTGGCTTGGCTATCACCAAGGTTGATCTTAGCAGCAGCCAAATTGTACAAAAACAGTGGGTTGTTAGGTTCGCTATTCACAGCAAGTTGATGGTAGTGCGCGACTTTTTGGTGCTGAGAACAGTGCAAGTACAATTCTGCAATACGAGCAAGTTTGTTGGCTTCGGTTGTGTTTTTTGCCATTTTATCCAGTGTGGCAATGGCTTTTTTAACTTCTCCACAATAAATATAGCATTCAATCAGTCGTATTTGCAATTGAAAATTGTGCGGTTGAAGGGTCGTGGCTGTTTGAATCGCTTCTAACATGGGGTCAAACTCACCACAGGACTGGTGAGCTTGACTTAATAAATGCCAGAATTCAATGCGCGTATTGTCTAGGCTAATTTGCTCTTGGCACAGAGCTATGGCTGCTAAGCTGTTGCTCTGCTTTAAATAAGCCATGGCTTGTTTCAAGGAATTCTGGCTTTCTAATGCTGGATTAGAAATCATACGATAATGTGACTCCGATAGTCCGTGGAACCGTTGCAAACTGCTTAGAACCATTGCCAAAGTAGTTTTGTTCAGGAGATGTTCCCATGTATTGTTCTTTAAACACGCCAGTACTGCCCTCTTGATTGGTGATATTTTTCAACCATATGGTTGCTGTCCATTCTTTATAGGAGAAACTGCTCATAAAGTCAAGTAAAGCAAAGCCATCCAATGTTTGTGCAAATCGTGGTGAAGTGCTGATTGCATTTTCAGTAGAAGACTGATAATACAGTGAAAAACGGTTGAACAAATACCATTGAGCACTCAATTCTTGGCCATGAGAAAGGGCCAGATTAAATGTGTTTTTGGGTGTGCCTGGTAATGGGGCTCCATCCAAAGCAACAGGGCTTACGCGATCGGCATCGCTGGGAGCATAAACATCTTCAGTCAATTGAGCTGACACATAGGCGTAGCCTAAATCGTATCGCCATTGGCTTTCTTCGCCAAATGAACCGTGGAGTTCAGCTTCCAAACCAGAAGTTTTGGCGGTGCCGCCATTTTGTGCGGCAAAAAAGCCCCAGTTACTGGTCGCTGTATTGATCTGAATATTTTGCCAATCGACGTAAAACAAAGCAAAATTATAACTAATATTGCTTTCACTGCTATTGCCCTTGATACCAAACTCATAGTTGGTATTGGTATCAGGGTCAAACAATTGCCAAGCTGGATCTTCTGCAAAAATTCCAGAAAGAGGAACGGCATTGGCTCCTCCACGTCTGAAGCCTTCGGAGATTGTGCCATAAAGCAAGGCGGATTCGTTAAGATCATAGGCAAAGTTGGCTTTAAAAAGCGTGCCCGAATCACTTTGCTTAAAGCTGGCGCTGTCACTGATATTGAATCCAGAGTACAAGCCGACACGCATCAAGGTATCGTTGGTGAAATCGTTGTTGAACCTTCGGGCTCCCACGGTCACTCTGAATGCATCGTTGAGATGGTAGGTTAATTCCCCAAAAAATGATTTATCAACAAAATTTTGATTTCTTAGGTAGGAAAAATCATTGTCATTGACAACAACTCCTGGGCCAAAAGCGGCATCGGCCCAGGCTTGAAAGCCACGCAAGTAACTTTCTTGTGTGCCTTGCAAATCTTGATCTTGATAAAACAAGCCGACCGTATAATCAAGGGTGTTGTTGCCCTTTGAAACCAGACGAAGCTCTTGGACAAAAGCAGAATCGTTGTAGGTTCTAACGGCTTCGGCCATAGGACGTGGATAATTGTAATAAAATGCAGCTAACCAGCCATTTTGAGCATAAAAACCCGTGTTTTCACTGATACTGTCACCGCTATGATCGTAACTGGATGAGCTACTGGTTAATGTTGCAAAACCCAAATCAAGTTCCATTTCTAGGCTGGTCAAATCAACTTCACGGCTTGAGGGTTCTAGTAGGACTGCACCATTTTCATAGTCGCCATAGGCTTCACCAAAACCGTTGAGGCCTTTGGTGTGCTGACGTCTTCCGCCAATTTTGTCGGATTGTGTTTGGTAGGATAGCAAAGCTGAAAAACTATCTGTGGGTTCAAACAAGGCCGAAATACGGGCATGATTTATATTCACTGTATCCGCATCTTTAACTGATTTAACCACAGAAGTTGCCGCTAGTGGACCATCGGGAGCCAAGGGAACGCCATTGGCATCGAGTTGATAGACATTGACATAATCAGTCAGTCCTGCATAATCCATTTTGCCGCCGACAAAGCGTAAGGCTAAGCTATCGCCCAAGGGAAAATTAAACATGACATCACCATCCCAACTGAGTCCATCCGAACCATTTGTTGAGCTTAAGGCGAAATTAACACGCCCTTCAAACTCACCAATTTTAGGTTCGTTCAAGATGTATTTGACAGTTCCACCCAGTGATCCAGAACCGTATAAGGTTCCTTGTGGGCCACGCAATACTTCGACACGTTTGACATCTTTGAGGATGAAGTTGGCATAGATGGGGGTTTCGTTGACATAGGTAGAAACGGTTGGAACTGTTGACAATTGGTAGTCACCAAAAGCAGAACCATCAACATTCAGTCCACGGATATTAATGCCATTAATAACACCAGAATTTCGTTGACCACGATCAACTACCGCGACCCCAGGGATACTGCGCATCAATTCGGTAGAATCGGTGATTTGAGCATCAATCAAAAAATCACCCGATACCGCAGAAATATTGTAAGGGATGTCTTGAATGGATTGTTCTCTGCGATTGGCGGTAACAATTATTTCTTCAACTTTATGACTGTTTTCTTCATCGTCATCTTTTTTGTTTTGTTCTTGAGACCAACCAACGGCGTTATACATCAGAGCAGTACTGATTGCTGTTGCTATTAAGGTTCTTTTGAACCGAGGGGATCGATTTGTTTTATGAGGCATTTTTATTCTCCGAAATTCTTGATGCTGTTAATACAGACCTTTGCATAACTCTATTGCCAAAGAAAAAATAGAGAAAATTTGCCAAATTGAAGTGAAAATTGCAGGCAATAGCAGGCTATTGGCAAGATTTTCACTGAAAAGTTGGTGAATTTAATCATTTTTTACTCGTAATCATAGTTATGTAAAGGTCTCAAATAGTAATTGATAGTTGCTTTTTGCTATAGAACCAGTTTTAAGGCAGTCATTAGTCCAGCTTAAGATTGGATTGGGGTACAGCCAGCTTTCCTAGTTTATTGAAAGCGCCCTGATTCTGATTGTTGTCATAGGCAGGATAGTGTATTTTATTGTCACGAAAACTTTTAAGATTTTGACAGAGGCCATGCATGCCGCGTTCTCGAACGCGACGGACACGATTGAAATCAAGTTCCACTGTAATGAGTTCTTGTCCTGTGTTGGCTTGGTAAATAGTCTCACCTTCTGGTCCAAATACTACAGATTTTCCATAACCGCTTTTGCCAGTTGAGTTGATGTTGACAAAATAACATTGATTCACAATAGCGTTGGCTTGTGCTAATATTAATTCTTTTGGGCGATCAATAGTGTTGGTTAGTGTGGGACAGATTAGAGCCTCAGCTCCAAGCCACGCAAGGTTTCTGCACATTTCAGGAAACCATTGATCGTAACAAATAAGTACGCCAATTTTGCCAATGTTTGGGATTTTAAAGACAGTTAATTCATTTCCACAGCTAATATTGTTTTCGTAAGGCAAAAAAGGATAAATTTTTCGGTAGCGTGCATGCACAAGTCCTTGTGGGTTGAAAACAGGAGCAGTGTTGAACGTTTGCCCCTCTTTAAGCTCCAAATAAGAACCGGGAATAATCCATATCCCATGCTTTTTTGCTAATTTCCCGTAAAATTGTTCCAACTCTGCTCCTTTTTCCTGTGCATGTATGGCCTTAACACCATAGCTAGCCAATTCGCTAAGAACCAATAGGTCTATCCACGGAAAGCGAGCCATGGCCGCATTGATTTCTTTTTCAATTATCTTAAAGTTGTTTTCACCAGCTTTCTCGGGTGAGTTGTCAAATGCCAGTTGCAAACCAGCGACGTTTAATGTAGTCATAAAGATGTCTCTTTTTATATAGATTCTATATCCGGATTTGGGTAGATTGGTAATCTGATTGCTATTGTAAAGTACTAGCAGAAAATGAATTAGTACCAGATTGCTAGGTAGCGTTAGACCAGTTTTTGGTTGCTGGTGCCAGCTTCAGGAAAGTGAATGATGGCGGTATCAACCAAACGGCCATTTTGGTTGAACCAGTTGATTTGCTGCTGGTCAATGGTGACAAAAAATCCAGCTTGCTCTGCATAAGACCAACTCTTCCATTGCCGAAACCAGCGTCCATCTTCAATCCACCAGTGTCCGTTATCGGTGTCTTCGTTGTCATGTCCCGCTTGACCTGAGAGTTTGCCATCGGCACGGATATTGATTTCACACGGCGCACCATAAACAGTTTTGCATAACAGTGTTGCTCCAGCTAGTTTTGCAAACAACTGCTTTTCTGATAAGGGTTTTAATTGGCTGTTTTTTAAAGTTTTTGTTTGCTTTGCTGAAAAATCTCGAATTAACTTAGCCAGTTTTTCGACACCGGGGCGAATTTCATTTTCACTAATACTGGTGACACCCATACGAAAACACGCTTGCGAATGATCCGCCTTGTAGTTTTGTTTGTGGGCGTAATAATCTTTGACAGGTTCTATTAGTATCCCTTGTTTGGCCGCTTGAGTGACAAGATTTTTCATGCTCAGGTATTCGGGACATTTGACCCAAAAGGCTGTGCCACCTTGGTTGGGAATGGTTAAAATAGAATTGGGCAAATAATGATTGAGCGCATCGCGCAAGGCCGACCAGCGTTGTTGAAACAGGGTGTTGAGCTTAATCATAAAAGCATCGTAGTAGCCAAGAAACAGAAAAAAAGCAGCTGTTCTTTGCAGTGATTGATTGTTGTTACCAAACATCAAATAGCGCAGACGACGCGCTTGTTTGATTAATTCTGGCGCCGCTACGATAAACCCCAGTTCCAAACCTGGGGCAATAGCTTTGGGAATAGCTGAGACATAGATGACATGATTGTGCGAATCAAGGCTTCTTAAGGCGGGTTTAGGGTTTTCGAAATAACTGCGCTCACTTTCTGAATCATCCTCGATAATCAGTTGTTGCTGTGTTTGGCTTGTGGCTATCAATTGTTGGCGGCGTTCCAAGGGCATAGTGACCGCCGTTGGGTGTTGGTGACTTGGAGTGACAAAAATAACGTGACAGGTGTTTAGATTGTCATCAATAATCAAACCATTGCTATCAATAAGCTGTGATTGGATGTGACAGCCTGTGAGTTCTAGGCAGCGACGCAAGGTGTATGACCCAGGTTCTTCCATGGCGACTTTGGTGGAGGTGTTGCAAAGTAAGTTCACTAACAAAAATAGGGCTTGTTGACTGCCTGAGGTAATGAGGATTTCTTGATTTTGTGCAGTAATTCCCCGTCGAGGCAAAATTTTGGTTTTTATTTCTTCTATTAAGCGATAATCATCGCCCATAGGATTGGAGGACAATTGTTGCGAGTTGGCTTTTCGAAAAGCCAAGCGACTGGCTTCTTGCCATTGAGAAACAGGATACAAACTGCTGTCAAACATGCCGTCAATAAAAGGGTAGGGATGGCGATACCAATCGTTTGGGCAGCTGTAATTGGCTTTGTTAAAGGTCTTGATTTTGATCTTTTCTGACCAAAACTTTTTGCTCAATTCTTTGTTTTCTGAATTCTTGATTTTAGCTCTTGTGTTCAGATTGGCAATCAAAGCTGTTTCGTGATCTTCCAAAATGGCAGAATTAACAAACAATCCTTTGCGTTCCAAACTGACAAGAAAGCCTTCATCAACCAGTTGATTGTAGGCCAAAACCACCGTATTGCGAGCCACCTTAAGTTGCTGAGAAAGTTTTCGAGAAGAAATTATTTTTTCTCCAACAGGCAAGGCACCAGAGAGAATAGCGCTGACCATTTTCTCTCGGATTTGCAGTTGTAAGCCGAGCTTACTGTCTTTGTCTAAACTGATTAGTAATTTCATTGATTCACGGTGTCTTTCATTATTTCTTGCAAAAGAGCCAAGCCTTCATCAATGTGTGCATCGCTAATGGTTAACGGCGGCAAAAAGCGTATGACATTGGAGCGTGTTCCGCAACTGAGGAGTATCAATCCTTTTTTATGGGCTTGCGTGACAATGTCTTTGCAGCGCAGTGCATCAGGGCGATTGGCTTGATTGTTGTGCACCAGTTCTATGGCTATCATAGCACCATGGATGCGTATTTCACCTATACAATCCGTTTGTTTCTGAATTTCATTTAATTTGTGTTGAAATCGTTCGCCTATCTGTTTGGCTCTGGACATGAGCTGTTGGTCTTCGATGATTTTCAAGACTTCCAATGCTGCAACGCAAGCCAAAGGTGATCCTGCATAGGTTCCACCCAAACCACCAGGCAACGGAGCATCCATGATTTCAGCTTTACCCACCACCGCTGCGAGCGGGAAGCCACCAGCAATGCCTTTTGCCATGGTGATTAAATCGGGTTCAATTTTGTGTTGTTCAAAGCAAAACATTGTTCCTGTTCGGGCAAAACCTGTTTGAATTTCATCAGCGATCAAGACGATGCCATGTGTGTCACAAATTTCGCGTAAAGCCAATAAAAAATAAGCTGGAGCAGCATAAAATCCGCCTTCTCCTTGAATGGGTTCGATAATAATAGCCGCGACATCTTCTGCAGCAATGCACACCTTAAAAAGGTTTTCTATCGCCTGCAAACATTCTTTAGCAGAAATTCCATGGTAACTAATCGGATAAGGAACGTGGTAGATGTCGTTAGGAAAGGGTCCAAATAAATGTTTGTAGGGTGTGATTTTCCCTGTCAAGCCCATGGTCATATGAGTGCGCCCATGAAAGCCACCATTAAAGGCAATAATGGCGCGACGTTTCGTGTGTGCTCGGGCAATTTTAATGCAATTTTCCACTGCTTCTGCACCAGTGGTGACAAAGATAGCTTTCTTATCACTATCTCCAGGTGCAATTTGGGTTAGTTTTTCGGCCAATTCTACTGCAGATCGGTAAGGTGTGACCATGATACAACTATGGCTGAATTGATCCAATTGTCTTTTTACGGCGGCGATTATTTGTGGGTGGGAATGGCCTGTATTGTTGGCAGCAATACCGCTGCCAAAATCGATATAGCGTTGACCATCAGCATCCCACAACTCTGCATTTTTGCCTTTTTCTATGTAAATGGGAGCTAGATTTCCCATGCCGCGGGCGATGACACGTTGTTTTCTTTCTTGTAAATTGCTGTTATGACTCATGAAGTTACTCCTCCGATGCAAATGTATTTTATTTCTAAATAATCGTCCAAGCCGTACTTAGAGCCTTCTCGCCCCATGCCAGACTGTTTGACACCACCAAAAGGCGCCATTTCGTTTGAGATAATTCCTGTATTAACACCTACCATACCGTATTCCAGTGCTTCGCTAACTCGGTAGATTCGGCGATAATCGTTGCTATAAAAATAAGCCGCTAAACCCGAATCAGTGGCGTTGGCTAGAGCGAGGGCTTGTTCTTCGCTGTCAAACTCAAGGGTGATAGCCACAGGGCCAAATATCTCTTCTTGAGCGATAGCCATGTCTGCTGTGACTTGGCTTAAAACAGTGGGAGGATACAAATTTGTACATTTAGTATCCTCTTTTGGGGCCTGATATTCCACTTGTGCACCTTGTTCGAGTGCTTCATTGAGTAGTTTATTAACTTTATTGCAAGCATCTTGATTTATCAGAGGGCCTGTCGTAACCGCAGAATCCATGCCAGATCCAACAACTAACTGTTCCTTAACGGCCGCAACCAATAATTGTCTGAATTTTTTGGCAATGGAAGAGTGCAGTAAAATCCGATTGGTACACACACATGTTTGACCGCTGTTCCGGTATTTGGAGACCATTAATCCTTCAATGGCAGCGGGCAAATCGGCATCTTCAAAAACAATGAATGGCGCATTGCCTCCGAGTTCCATAGTGACTCTTTTTAAGGTATCCACGCATTGTGCAGAAAGAAGTTTGCCAACCGTTGTTGAACCTGTAAAGCTCAGTTTTTTAATGGTTTTACTGGCACAAAATTGTTCGCCAATGGATTTTGCATCACCAACTATAATATTTATGACTCCTTTAGGAATATCTGCTCGTTTGGCTAATTCTGCCAGTGCTAACGCAGACAAAGGAGTGAGTTCTGAGGGTTTGCATACCACCGTGCATCCAGCGGCCAAGGCTGGAGCTATTTTTCGAGCCAGCATGGCATTAGGAAAATTCCACGGTGTAATGCAAGCCACAACGCCAATGGCTTGTTTGATGCAATGAATGCGTTGATCGGGGTTAGGCGGCGCGATTATATCGCCATCGATGCGTTTGGCTTGTTCTGCAAACCATTGGATGTAACTGGCTCCATAGAGTATTTCACCTCGGGATTCTGCCAGAGGTTTGCCTTGTTCGGCGGTGATGATGGTTGCTAAATCCTCTTGATGGTCGAGCACTTGTTGGTACCACGCATAAAGAAGATTAGAACGTTGTTTGGCGCTCAATTGACGCCATTTCAACCCAGCTTTTTCCGCAGCCTCTATAGCTTGCGAACACAAATCAGCACCATCGTTATTGACCTTGGCGATAAGGCTTTGATCATAAGGATTGCTTATGGCAATTGATTCATCTGAGTTTAGCCATTGGCCATCAATAAAAGCGCCTGTTTTTAACAAGCTCGGGTCTTTGAGTTTTAGTTCCACAGTCTTGAGTTTCCAAAAAAAAGGCCACTATAACATGGCTGCAGAGGAACGCCATAGAACCAGATGCTTTGTTTGTTTGGTCCAGTGAAATTGTTATGAATATGTAAGTTTTTGACTCAAGTCAATAATAACGAGGGTAGTTTTTGTTATAATAGTACCAAAGCCCAGATATAGAAAACACAATGATACTAAAAATCCTTGATACACCTCGAAAATTTTTATATGTATTCTCAAAAGTATTTCTATATCGGGATTTGGGTAGTGATTCTTAAAGCAGGTAAAATAAAATTATGAAAGACACCGTTAAAAATAAAGAGCAGGAAATCAAAAAGAATATTCATTTGAAGTTGAAGGATGTGACAAGCAAGAAACAAGCCAAAGAAGTATTAAAGAAATTAGTAGATTCTGAAGTGGTTATGAGTTCTAAAAAGGTCATGAAAGGAGGCCAGCTGCTAAAAATCAGCCATTTGGCTGGAGACTATCCTTACGATAAAAAAATATCTCTGTTTGATTATGAAAGTGAAAAACATCTTCTGCAAAGGGAGTTATTAAAAGTACAAAGTTGGGTCAAAGAAACGGGTCAAAGAATAGTCTGTTTGTTTGAAGGACGTGATGCAGCAGGAAAAGGCGGCACTATTAAACGCTATATGGAGCATCTCAATCCACGAGCTGCACGTGTTGTAGCGTTAGAAAAACCCACTGATAGGGAGCGTGGAGAGTGGTATTTTCAACGTTATATACACCATTTACCTACCAAAGGAGAAATGCGTTTTTATGACCGCTCATGGTACAACCGTGGTGGGGTTGAAAAGGTTATGGGGTTTTGTACCGATCGTGAGTATTTGGAGTTTATGCGTCAGGCTCCAAACCTAGAACGCATGTTGGTCAACTCTGGAATCATACTCTTTAAATTTTGGTTCTCTGTGACACAACAAGAACAACTTCGTCGGTTTCACTCCCGAAAATTCGATCCATTGAAACAATGGAAACTTTCTCCAATTGATCTCCAATCTTTGAGTAAGTGGGGCGATTATACCGAAGCTAAACAGTCTATGTTTTTTCATACTGATACAGGAGATGCTCCGTGGACAGTGGTTAAATCAGATGATAAAAAAAGAGCGAGAATCAATTGTATCCGTTATTTCTTGTTTCATTTGGATTATCCAAATAAAGACAAATCAATCGTTTATGCTCCAGATGATAATATTGTTGGTTCGGTGAAAGCAATCTATAACAATAGAGCAGTGGATAGAGATTAATGACCATGATAGATAAGACTATAGAAAACTTAGAGAGCTCTTTGATGGATGCGATACAACGCGCTGAAAAAGCAGCAAAAATGGCTGAAAAAGCGGCCAAGAAAGCAAAAAAGGCGGCAAAAAAAGTTGAAAAAGCACGCTACAAAATCAAAGCCTCAAAGAAAAGAATTATTGCTTTGCAACAGTCCAGCGATGATAAAACGGATGCTTTGAGAGATGAAATTGTTGAAATTGCGAGTAAGGCAGCGAAAAAGAACAAAGCCTTGAAAAAAATCGCTAAAATGAACCTTTCTAAAGAATAATTTAGATTGTTTGTAGCATAATAGTTCGTGTTTCTATATCGGGATTTGGGTAATAGATTTTCTGTTCTGGGGCAGGTTTCTAGTACTGCAATTAATAAGTTCCGTCTAATATTCAGATTATCTCGCTAAAGTAGTTGTGTTGGATTGTTTTTAAAAAGTAAAGTTGTTTGAGAAGAAAATTATTTATAGAAACTCGAAAGCTTAGTAATAACAAGCTTTTATTAAATAAAAATATTCTCAACGAGTTTTTTACTTTTTAAAAATAAGCCAACACAAAACGGTGAATATTAGACAACACTTATTGTTTGTAGTACTAGGGATTGACTTTGATGACATCGAGTACGGACTCAATTTCATGAGCTGGCTTGGGTTTGGAAAAATAAAAGCCTTGGAAATTTATGCAGCCCAAATCGCGTAAAAGTTCGTATTGAGGATAAACTTCGATGCCTTCTGCAATTAAATCAATTTGCAAGGCTTTGGCTAAATCAATAATGGTTTTGACAATGTGTTTAGAGCGGTCATCAAAAAACAAATCATGAACGAACATTTTGTCGATTTTCAATTGATCGATGGGTAAATGCTTCAGATAAGCCAGTGAAGAATAACCCGTACCAAAATCATCAAGGGAAGTTCGAATACCGTATTCTTTGAGTTCATTTAGTTTCTGAATAAGAGTGACCATGTCTTCAATAATAACCGCTTCGGTCAATTCGATTACAATTTGTGAGGGTTTGAGATTGTAGCTCTCAATAATGCTTTTTATTTGATCAGAAAATAATTTCTGATGGAATTGTTTGGCACTGACATTAATGGCAATGGATTCAATTGAATGGCCTTGTTGATTCCAGCGTTCCAATTGAGCACAAGCATTATCAAACACCCAATGGCCTAATTCATGAGTGAGGCCTATTTGTTCTATGGTGTCAATAAGGTCTTCGGTATTGATATTAAATTCTGCTGAGCGTTTCCACCTCAATAAAGCTTCAACAGAATAAACTTTATTTTCATCTTTGATTTGAGGTTGGTAATAGAGTTCGAATTCGTTGAACTCAAACGCTTGTCGAATCGCCTTTTCTATGATCAAGCGTTCGCCCACCAGTTTAACCATGTTGGCTTGGTAAATGGTGATAGTATTTTTACCCTTGGCCTTAGAAGCATACATTGCAATGTCAGCTTGGTGAATGATTTGATCTGTTGATGTGTCGCCAGAAGGAAAGAGCGATATGCCAATGCTTGGCGTGATCAGATGTTCGTAATCACCAAGCTGGTAAGGTTCATTTAAGGCTTCGAGGATAAGTTCTGATTTTACTAAGCTGGTTTCCAATGCTGATTCTATTGAATTTTCAAACTTTTTAGTCAAGATAATAAATTCATCGCCTCCCAAGCGTGCACAAAAATCATTTTTCTTGGTCACTTTTCGTATGCGTTCTCCCACCATTGTTAGTAATTTGTCGCCAGCTTGATGGCCAAGGGAATCATTTAAAATCTTAAAACGATCCAAGTCTAGATAAATAATCGTACCGTATTTTTTCTGATTGATCGCTAATTCATGGAAATATTCGAACTTGGAATAAAAATACTCGCGATTAGGCAATTTGGTTAAGTTGTCGTAATAAGCTAACTGGTTAATCTTCTTTTCATGCAGTCTTTTTTCGGTAATGTCGTTAATATTAGCCAAGGCAATATTGAAGTTTTGTCGTGGCAGTTTAACAACATCAATCTGACAGATGATTTCGCGATGCTTGCTGTTTAACATGACCCACTCAAAACATAAAGTGCCCTTGCTATTCAGTTCTGAAAATATTTTAAGCAGCCTTTTTTTGCTTTGACTGCCATCAGGTTGCTTTAAGGGAGAAAAATCGGCCAAGGTCACGTGACCACTGATGTTGTTCAATCCAAATAGGGCGATGGCCTTATCATTGGATTCTTTGAATGAATTGTCATCAAGATTCAATATAATCAAAGGGTCGGTTGCTTGTTTAAAAAGAATTCGGTACTTGCTTTCACTGATGCTTTGTTTTTCTTTGGCTTCTTTGGCTTCAGTAATATCAATCATAAGCCCGACTAAGAGTGTCGATGTTCCAGAATCAATGTCAGTGTGGTAATTGATGTTGACAACATCTTTAACCCAGGCAATGGTGAAATCAGATTTAATGATTCTGTATTCTAATTCGAAAGTTTTCCTCGATTGTAAGGCTTGATTGATGGTGTCTTGAACGTATTGCCTGTCATTTTCATAAATAATATTCAACCAAAAATTTTCTTCATTCAGCCATGAATCCATTGAATAGCCATATAACGCTTCAACCTTATCGCTAATATAAGTCATTTTATGGCTTTCAACGTCCTGTCTCCATAATATGACTGGATGTTGCTCAATCAGTTCTTGGTATTGTTTTTTTCGGTTTCTGAGGTCAGTAGATTTGCTGTCGATTTCTAAAGTTCGTTCTTTCACTTGTATTTCAGTTAAGGTGTTTTTTCCAGTGATAATAAGCAGCATTAAGCCAATAAGTCCAGAAAATAAGAAGCCAATTTTGGCGATGAGAGAACTAAGTTCCGAACGATGAACGATAATATATTTTTGTGTTGGAGTGATTGTTATTCTCCAAGCCTCGGATAAAAAGTTTAAATTTGAAGTGAGCGCTTGGATGCTTTTTGAAACTCTTTCTTTGTTTGGATTGAGGACAATAGAGTCACTTTGTGTATTAATATTTAAGGCTATATGTGTGTTTTCAAAGCGAAACTTCTTCTGAAGCTCACTTACAATTGGCGACAAATCATGAAAAATAGCCGCCGTTAATTCAAAGCCATTTTTTTTGTAGTTGATGACAGTTATTAATTTATTGATTTCTTTAAGATACCAGGTGTTTTTGTTCGGATTGTCATTGTCATTTATCGAGCTTAAAAATCGCTTTAAGTTAAAAGTTTGTATTTTCTGACTGTCCTCTTTGCTCAGAGTGGATGAAGTGAAAATGTAATGCAGTTTGCCATCCATGCTCCAGGCAATAATATCTGCACCATTGTCGCTGTTTTCTAGGGAGTGAAGAAAAGTCATTAATTGTTCAGCGGTATTTTTCTTCGGCAAAAAATGATAGAGCATTCCATCTGTTAATTTTTCTATCCATTGAAGCTGGAGATTGATTTTAGTAACAAAAATGTCGTTTTTAATACTGAATTGTTCTGCGACTCTTTGGGTTTCATTTTTTTGTGCACTATTATAAAGAAAAATAACAAAGAGAGTGACAAGCAAGGTTGGCAATGCAGCTGTTATTATTCTGGGTTTCCAAATGGATTTTGGTTGTGCAATCAGTGTTAAAGTGATGGGTAAAAATATAACAAACCCTAAATAGTCACCAAACCACCAATCGAAAATATTTCTTGAATAGCTTATGGATTCTACAAATCCAAGTAAGTATTTAACAATATCGTATAAAAAAGCGGATGAGAGTGTCGTTATAGGGCCAATAAAAAGAAAAACTATCAAAATGGGACGAAGGGCCACAAAGGAGTTTGGATAACCAACAATATACTTGATAAGAAAGGCCCCAAAATAGCAGCGAAATAAACCAACGGCAATAAAAGCATTAAAAATGGCAAATTCAGAAAAACTTATGGACTCGGATGTTTTGTGATATAAAATAAAACTGAGTGCTAATTGAGCCAAATACAAAGCGGGCAAGACTCGAATGCCCCAAACTAAGGCGGTACATATACCAATGCCCACGGCAGGCCATATAATTAAAGCCTGTGAAGGCTCGTGCATTAGATTGACAACAAGAAGAGTGACAAATAAATACAAAGAAAAGGTGATAATATTGTGCTTTAATAACATTTTAATGGCTTGTTTGTTTGCGCTTTTTTTTCCAATTGAATGATTATGCCACAATAATAGTTATTGAGGTGAAATATATTCCTGATTATGTTTGAACTCAAAACAATATAGAAAAGCACAAGTCATTTCTGTATCGGAATTTGTTTTTGAATGTTTTTTTGCATTTGATAGAGAGTGAATTTTCTATTGCTGGCAATAATATCAACACGCTTAAATATTTTTTTAAGGTGGGAGTAATAGGGCAAGTGACGATTGGCAATCACAAGAAGATGGCCTTTGTCTGCCAGTTTTTCATACGATTGTTGAAACATTTGTAAGGCAATATGCAAGCCAACACTTTGATTTTGATGAAAAGGAGGGTTGCAAACAATCAAGTTAAAATGCTTGTCAGTTAGAGTGTCAAGACAATTTTGTACGATAAAATCATGCTTGGACGCCTCACTTCTGTTGTGTTCTAAAGTTAGTCTTGCTGATTCGACAGCCATATAGGATTCATCGCTAAAGGTAATATGAGCCTTAGGGTAGAGAGTCGATAATTTCAAGCCGACAACTCCATTGCCACAGCCGAGATCAACAGCTGACTTAATGTTTTGAAATGCTGGTATGTTTTGTAGCAGAAATCGCGTACCAATGTCTAAGGATTTTTTTGAAAAAATATTGGCGTGATTGAAAATCTTATACGAGCTGTCTTCCAATGAAAATGAACTGGGATACTCACAGGAGTAAGCTTTATTTTGGTTTTTAACATAAATCAATTTGGCTTTTTTCTTGGCCAATAAAGTTTGCGTTTCTCCTAAAGCCTCATTAAAGAGTTGCCAGATTGATTTTGGCATGTATTTGACCATTCCTGCTGCAATGATTGTAGTGGACTCTGTGATAAAAGGTTTTAATGAGGCTAAAAAGTAACTTAAGTAATCAATGGATTTAGGTATTTTAATAATAACGAGATCATAGCACTGTTTGTGCTTGTCTAAACTGGATAAAAATTCAATGGATTGAGTGTAATTATCGCCAAGTTGCTTTAGATTTTGTTTGATGCCTTGTTGACTGATATAAGAATCAGTCATCACCGATAACTTAAATTCAGCTAAGTTTGTTGTTAAAGCACCAAAGGAATCATTGAAGATTAATAACGGTTCTTTGGACTTGAGGCTAATGTTGTTGAATAGCTCGTGCAACAGGTATTCATCGGCTGCATCCCATGCCCGCAAGTTTTTATTGTTTTTGTCAGGGTAGCGTTTTAATTTTTTAAGTGTTGCATCGAATGCGTTATTTTTGGCTAGCATAGCTGGATTGCTGTTATAATTATCAACATTTTAATGAATTTGAAGCTATTAATCTTATGAAAATTGCTTTTTTCGGTTTATTTTGTCTAATTTGTACACAAGCATCGGTGGCAGAAATCTTTAAATGGGTTGATTCTGAGGGTGTCATGCATTATAGCGAAAGCAAGCCAGAAAAAAGCAGCTATACATCTGTTCAAATTCCCTCCTATCAATCTGTTTCAATCCTCGATGAGGAGCAGGTTGATGACCATGACAGATATAAAAAGACTCAAAAGTACACTCCTCTTGTGAGAAAAGACAGGGTTGTTATCTACACCACGCAAAGTTGTGGATATTGCAAAAAGGCCAAAGCTTATTTTAAAACAAATAAAATTGCCTACAAAGAATACGCTATTGATAGCAGTGAAGTTGCTCGTGCACGCTACGATAAACTGGGAGCCACGGGTGTGCCTGTTATCTTTGTTGGGAAAAAACGCATGAACGGTTTTAGCGAAGCCCGTTTTAAACAGATATATTCTCCTCATTCGAATCTACCATGATAATTCAAACCTTTAATAGACCTAAAAAAGCCAAAAAAAGATTCATCGCCACAAAGATGAATGCGTTTTTTTGGTCTGTAAATATCCATCAATTGCCTGTGCTCTCAAACGTATCTTTATACCCAAATCCCGATATAGAATCGCAATTTAGAGTACGAGTAATTGATGTGCCTAAGGAATCCACAAAAACTAAATACACCTTATTGGTGATGAAGCTTTTTGAGGATTTCTTAGGCACATTAAGGACTTGTACTGTCATTGTGATTTTCTATATCGGAATCTGGGTTAGACTAAGCTTAAGGGATTAACTCAAATGAAAATAAAATCAAAGCAAACCAAAACTTTTCTGCAAGGATCGGTAATATTTCAAGTCGGAGACCTAGCTGATTGCGCTTATATTGTTGAATCGGGAGTCGTGGGAGTCTATTCTGATGAAGAGGATAAAACTCAAATTGCTACAATTGAAACGGGCGAGTTGTTGGGAGAAATGGGGATTATCGATAACACTTCTCGATCGGTCAGCGCTTTTGCCGAAACCGATGTAGAACTGATGGTTATTGATAAGGCACAAATTACCAAAAGACTGGAAAACTCGGACCCCATTATTCGTGGTTTAATGGAAGTCTTGTTGCGGCGAATTCGAAACATGCTCCAAGATCGAAATGTTAATATACAAACACCGGGTGATAATAACGTTGTTTCTCAAGGTTTGCATAAAATTCGCTTTGAGAAAGAGCTGTTTCAGGCTTTTGAAAACAATGAAATTATCAATGTCTATCAACCCATGGTGGATTTGCAAACAGGAAAAATAGCAGGCTTTGAGGCCTTAAGTCGTTGGGAACATCCGCAAAAAGGCATGGTTTCTCCCTTTGAATTCATTAGTTTAGCAGAAGAAAGCGATCTAATTGTTACTTTAGGAATGAAGGCTTTTGAAAATGCTTGCGAGCAACTTTCTGTTTTTCAAGCGCATGCCAATCACACCGTGTATTTTATGAGTATAAATGTCTCAGCAGCACAGCTTGCAGAACACACCTTTTTAGCTGATATCGTAACCATCACAAAAAAGTACGAAATTTCTCCCAACCAAATCAAAATAGAAATCACCGAAAGTTTAGTGGTCGATTATCCTAAAGTCCAGAAATGGATGGACGAATGCCGTCACCTGGGTTTTAAACTTTCTCTGGATGACTTTGGAACGGGCTATTCGGGTTTTTTGCATTTGCTTGAATTGGATTTTCATACCCTTAAGATTGATCAGGCTTTTACTAAAACATTGGCAGTTAACCCTAAGAGTTTGATCATGTTAGAAGTTATCATAGGGATGGCAAAGCGCATGGGGATCAATGTTGTTGCAGAAGGTATCGAAAACAGTCAACAAGCTCATATTTTGACTTCAATTGGCGTCGATTATGGCCAAGGTTATTATTTTTTCAAGCCGATGACTGCAAAAGATGTGATTCCTTTGCTTGCAGTGGATTCTCTATGAGTTTGTGCTATAATCCCACGACTGGAAAATAGCAACTAGGAAACCAAATAATGGTCGATAAAACCACCGAAATTTTAAAAGTAAATCTCGAAGACGAAATGAGAAAATCCTACCTAGATTATGCCATGAGTGTAATCGTAGGTCGAGCCTTGCCCGATGTTAGGGATGGCCTGAAACCCGTTCACAGGCGTGTTCTTTTTGCCATGAGTGAATTGGGCAATGATTGGAATAAAGCTTATAAAAAATCAGCACGTATTGTCGGTGATGTGATCGGTAAATACCATCCTCATGGCGATACCGCCGTTTATGACACTATTGTTCGAATGGCTCAGCCTTTTTCCATGCGTTATATGCTGGTTGATGGTCAAGGGAACTTTGGTTCGGTGGATGGAGATTCGGCCGCAGCCATGCGTTATACTGAAATCCGCATGTCAAAAATTGCCCATCAGTTGCTTGCCGATATTGATAAAGAGACTGTTGACTTTGTAGCCAATTACGATGAATCCGAACACGAACCTCAAGTTTTGCCCTCACGAGTCCCTGCATTATTAGTGAATGGCTCATCGGGTATTGCTGTGGGCATGGCTACAAATATTCCTCCTCACAACCTCAGGGAAGTCATCAATGCCGTTATCGCCATGTCCTACAATCAAGAAATCACACTTGATGAGTTGATGGTGCATTTGCCTGGGCCTGATTTCCCTACTGCAGCGATTATTAACGGTTCAAAAGGTATTCGCGAAGCATACGAAACAGGCAAAGGAAAAATTTATATGCGTGCTAAAACGCATATAGAAGTGGATGAGAACACGGGCAAACAAACGATTATTGTTGATGAACTTCCATATCAGGTCAACAAAGCCAAGTTAATTGAAAAAATTGCCGAATTATTAAAAATCAAACGCATTGAGGGCATTACGGCTTTGCGTGATGAGTCCGATAAAGACGGTATGCGTGTTGTGATTGAAATGCGCCGTGGTGAAGTGGCCGAAGTCATGCTTAATCAACTTTTCAAACTGACACAACTGCAAACGGTATTCGGTATGAATATGGTTGCCTTGGTTGATGGACAACCAGAATTGTTGAGCCTGCGTCAAATCATTAATGCTTTCTTAAAACACAGACGCGAAGTCATTGTACGCCGCACCTTGTTTTTGTTGAAAAAAGCCCGCGCAAGAGCGCACATTTTAGAAGGTCTAGCTATTGCATTGGCCAATATTGATGAAATCATCGCCTTAATCAAAGCCTCGTCTAATCCAGCAGAAGCACGGGAAGCTTTGTTGGCTAAACGTTGGAAATCAGACTTGATTAAAGCGATGTTAGAGGGCGATGCAAGTTTGTGTCGTCCAGAAGACTTGGCTGATGAATTTGGCATGTTTGATGACGGTTATCAGTTATCACCCATTCAAGCGAAAGCCATTTTAGATTTGCAATTGCATAGACTAACTGGTTTAGAACAAGAAAAACTCACCAATGAGTTTAAAGAAATTATTGTTAAAATTCAGGAGTTTATCGAAATTTTGACCAATCCTGATCGCTTGTTAGAAGTGGTGCGAGAAGAATTGGAAGAAGTTAAAGAAAACTTTGGCGACCAACGCCGTTCTGTTATTATTGAACATCAAATGCATTTGACCATGGAAGATTTAATCACCGAAGAAGAAGTCGTGGTGACTTTGTCTCATGCTGGTTATGCCAAAATGCAACAACTGGATGTTTATCAAGCCCAACGCCGTGGTGGAAAAGGCAAAGTGGCCACCAAAATGAAAGACGAAGATTTTATTGAACGCTTGTGGGTGACCAATACACATGATACTCTCTTGTGTTTCAGTAATCGAGGAAAATTATACTGGCTGAAAGTTTATGAGTTGCCAATGGCCTCTCGTACAGCACGAGGCCGACCTTTAGTCAATCTCTTGCCATTGGAAAAAGACGAAAGAATTACTGCGATTTTGCCCGTTCGAGACTACGAAGAAGACAAATTCATTTTCTTCGCCACAGCCATGGGCGTGGTGAAAAAATCGCCACTCACTAATTTTAAAAATGTCAGAGCCAACGGTGTGATCGGTTTAAGTTTGCTCGAAGGCGATCATCTCATTAATGTTGAAATAACCGATGGTAGCAAAGAGGTCTTGCTCTTTACTACGGGTGGAAAATGTGTGCGTTTTGATGAATCAGGCATTCGCTCCATGGGACGTACTGCACGTGGAGTTCGCGGTATTCGCTTGAAGGAAGGACAAAAAGTTGTTTCAATGTTTGTTGCAGAAGAAGGCAATGTCTTGGTTTGTACAGAAAATGGCTACGGCAAACAAACCAAACTGGACGAATTCAGGTTGATTAATCGTGGTGGCCAAGGTGTGATTGCGATTCAGTGTTCAGACAGAAATGGCGAAGTTGTCGGAGCTTGCCAGGTCAGTGAAAAAGACGAAATCATGTTAATCAGCGATGGCGGAACTTTGGTTCGTACCAAAGCCAATGGCATCTCAACAGTGGGACGTAACACTCAAGGCGTGACACTTATCCGTCTTTCTAAAAATGAAAAACTGGTGAGCTTGGCGAAGATTGCCTACATGGAAGGAGATGAAGAAGGCGAGGAAGAGGAATAACTCACAATGTCATCCATAAATAAGGCCTATATTTGCGATGGTATTCGCACTCCCATCGGGCGCTTCGGTGGCTCATTAGCCACTGTTCGCCCGGATGATATGCTTGCTCATGTGATTAAAGTACTGGTACAACGTAACCCAGAACTTGAGACCACAAAAATAGAAGATGTTATCATCGGTTGTGCCAATCAAGCGGGGGAAGACAATCGTAATATTGCGCGAATGTCTTTGCTATTAGCGGGTTTACCAACGAGTGTTGCGGGTGTGACTGTTAACCGACTGTGTGCCTCAGGCTTAGATGCGGTTGCAATGGCGGCCAGAGCTATTGCAGCGGGCGATGCGGATTTAATGATTGCAGGTGGTGTGGAATCCATGTCTCGTGCTCCTTTTGTTCAGCCAAAAGCGACTACAGCTTATTCACGGCAAGCAGAGATTTATGATACCACGATAGGCTGGCGTTTTGTCAATCCGCTATTGCAATCACTCTACGGCATAGATTCTATGCCTGAGACTGCTGAAAACGTAGCACAACAGTACAATATTAGCCGCCAAGATCAAGATATATTTGCTTTTTCCAGCCAAAACAAAACAGCGAATGCTCACGAGTTTTTGCAAGGCGAAATTACTCCTGTAGAAATCCCGCAACGCAAAGGAGAGCCAGTTGTTTTTAGTCACGATGAACATCCCAGACAAACACCACTGGAAATATTAGCCACGCTCAGAACACCCTTCAAAAAAGAAGGTGGAACAGTCACTGCAGCCAATGCATCCGGTGTAAATGATGGAGCTTGTGCCTTGATTATTGCTTCAGAAAAGGCTGTGGAAAATAATAAACTATCACCACTGGCCAAAATTGTTGGCAGTTGTTCAGTAGGAGTTGAACCTCGAGTCATGGGCATCGGTCCGGTACCTGCAACCCAAAAACTGTTAGCAAAACATGGACTAACAAGTGAGGATTTGTCAGTGATAGAGCTCAATGAAGCCTTTGCTGCACAATCACTGGCTGTTTTAAGAGAATTGGGGATTGCCGATAACGACAAACGTGTTAATCCCAACGGCGGTGCCATTGCTTTGGGTCATCCATTGGGCATGAGCGGAGCGAGATTAGCGCTAACAGCAGCAAGGCAATTAAAAAGAGTAAACGGCCAATATGCTTTGTGTACTTTATGTATCGGAGTTGGACAAGGGCTGGCTTTGTTGTTGGAAAAACCGTAAGCTTTTTTGCAACTTTTTACTCAAACCCACTGCTAAAAACAGTGTCGGTTAATACACGTAGAATACCAGTGTTGCCCGTAGCTTGGTGATTGGAGCAATGATAAGAAATCTCTTCAACGCTGTTAAATTTAACATAAATATCCCAAGGGAAACCCGTAGGATTGAAATCAGCATTAGTGCCATCGCCAAAACAGCCTTCCGAGCAGATTAAGCTATTGTCAGTCGAATTAATATTATGCACACCACCATCGTTGATAAAGCGAACAACGTCACCTCGTTGAATAGTCAAATCTGCAGGCAAAAAATCATTGGCAGTGGTCGCATGTATTTCATGAACGGCAACCGAGCTGGGTTCAACAACTGTAATTGATCCCTGCATGCCAAAATTAATATGTGGTTCGCAAAAGTAAGAGACGGTACCAATAGTATGAAAGGTGATTTCGAAGCTCCATAAAGCGCCAGAAGGATTGCCATTGCCTCCGTCGTTCCTATCATCGCACCCTTCTGCACAACGAAAGCTACCATCGCTTGCTCTAACATTGTGCCCGCCACCAGTATTGCTCCAACGTACCGTGTCACCTGCTTCAATAGTCAAGCTGTTTGGTGTGAAAATATTGCTAGAAACACTAACGTTATGGGTAGTGGCATTAACTGTGGTGATAAACAGTATGAAAAAGAGCGATAAACAAGCAGAGGCTTTGCACATAGAAAAGTACCGTATTTGGGCAATTAATAAAATATTAAAGAGGATTATAGACTGCTGTTTGGTCAAATACTGTGACTTTTTTTGAAAAAATAGCAGGATTGTGTAAAAAAACAAAGAATGTGTGATTGCTGTCACAGCTGAATACGAATGAATGACTATAGTCAAATGAAGACAACAATAAGCACTGTTATGAATGTATTCAATTATCAAAAATATCTTAAAACTGAAAAACATTATGCGCCTAAATCTCACAAACCAGAGGATGTCGAGGTCTTTGAGTTTGCGCCTCCTGCTCTCAAACCATTAAATAGCATTAAGAAAAAAGCCATGACTTCTATAAAAGGAGTTTCATCACCGACGTTATTTCATCGAGCATTAACAAAAATGGGATTCGGAGCCACTCCTGAGACAATTAGCTATATTCAATCTCTTGCTGGGGCAACAGAGCAAGATAAATTGAATGCTTATATTGATGAGCAATTAAGCCCAGACACTATTGTTGATACATATGTTGACACAAGTTTGCTCTCAGGTTATCAAACATTAAATAAAACCAGAATGCAACTCTATCAACAGCATTATCGGCGACCTGATGAGGCCGAAATCCCGTGGGAATTTCATATCTTGCCTGGTCGAGAAACATTTTATGCTAGTTTTTTAAAAGCAACACAAAGCAAAAAGCAAGTGTTCGAAGTCATGGCTGATTTTTGGCACAACCATTTTAATGTTTATATGGATGGCGATGGCATTCCGCCGATGTTTGTTCAGTATGATCGTGATGTCATTCGTGCTAATGCCTTAGGTAACTTTAGGCAAATGTTAGAAGAAGTGACAAAATCAACCTGTATGTTGGACTATTTAGGCAATGCTTTTAACGAACAAAATGCTCCGAATGAAAATTTTGCCAGAGAATTACTCGAACTGCATACCATAAGTGCAAAGAATTATCTTGGGCATATGCCTTGGCAGGATGTTCCAACCGATGCACAAGGGCGAAGAGTAGGCTATGTGCTGATGTTGTTGAAATGGCTCGCGCTCTCACAGGCTGGTCCTATAGCGGAGCAGATTGGTGGGATTATCAAAATGGCAATGTCTCTACTGGTGAATTTTTGTATCGCGATGATTGGCACGATAAAAATGACAAAAGAATCATGGGTTCGACGTTTAGTTTTGATGCCAATAATCCATTAAAAGACATGCAAGATGTATTGGATATGTTAGCTGAACATCCCGCAACTGCTGAGTTTCTGGCAGAAAAGTTATGCAAGCGTTTTATTGGTGATAACCCACCGCAAACTATCATTGACCTAGTAAAAAATTCTTTGCATCAAAACTGGCAGGCTCCTGATCAAATTAAACTGGCAATGGAAATTTTGTTAAAATCCAATGAGTTTGGTAATACATGGGCCGAAAAAATCAAACGTCCCTTTGAAAGAGCGGCCTCAGCTATGCGCCAAGCGGGCTTTACCTATAATTTTGATCCTACAGATTCGACTTCTTCAATGTTGTTTTGGGCCTTCAGCAATTCGGGTCAAAATTTGTTTTTCTGGACGGCCCCAAATGGTTATCCAGATACAAAATCAGCATGGTCAGGAGCCTCAAGTACGATGGCGACTTGGCGCTTTGTACAGTTGGTAACACGATTACGAGACAGCAATGATTTGCCTTTTAATAGCATAGTCAATCAGACCTTAGCACAATTTCCCAATGCCAATGATCGAACTGCAAACAACATGGTTAATTATTGGTTTGAACGCGCTTGTGGATTCCCTGCTAGTGGTCTTGTTCAGGACAAATTAGCTGAATTTATGTCGTACGATGATACTTCCAATCCTCAAGCAGGAAATCGAGATATAGCCATCGATATAACAAGTAACGAATGGCCTGGATACAACGAAGAACGCTTGTATGCCATGGTGACAATGGTGTTTTTAACAGCTGAATTTAATGACAGGTAAGCGATGATGAATAAATTAAACAGAAGACAATTTATAAAAAAATCTGGCTTGATGAGTCTTGCTGGTTTGGGTGGGATGCAAGTGGGTTTTGGTCGCTCAATGCTTAATGACCTCAAAGGCACTCAAGCTTCACAAAGAGATTTATTGGTTTATGTGTTTTTGAATGGAGCTATGGATGGTTTAAACTTTTTACCGCCGCGCTCTGGCAGTGATTATGTGCAATACAGTACGGTATTGCGACCCGGTTTGCATATTCCCAATAATGTATCTTTGCCCTTAAATGGCAGTAGCACATTTGGCTTACACCCGTTAGCCACAGGTATGCGCGATTTATTCAATCAAAATAAAATGGCGATTATACATGCCACAGGATTACTCGAAGCCAATCGCAGTCACTTTGTTTCAACGGCATTAATGGAATTAGGAGTCCAGAGTACTTCGACAAATTTAGGAACGGGTTGGCTAACACGCTATTTTAATTCGTCATTAGCAACCCCCGAGGATGCAGTCATTCCTTCGATAGTGCCTTCGTACAACAATACCGATGCAGTACTGGGAGATGCAACTGCATTGGTAATGGGAGAACCTACAGAATTTAGTTTAAACCAAGGACATTGGGCTTGGGAAAGTGCCATGCAAGCCAGTATATCCGAAATCTTTAGTCAGCCTTCTCGCTTAGAAGAAGTTGTGGCTCAACAAACATTAAATGCTTCACAAGTTGTACAAAACATCGATTGGGCCAATTATGTGCCTGGCAATAGTGCACAATATCCTGCCGGTTTTTTTGGCAATCAACTAAAAACTGTCGCACAATTGTACAAAGAAAATATTGATTTGGAAGTTGCCTATGTGCCCACAGGAGGTTGGGATACGCATATATCTCAAGGAACGGGAACCACAGGTCAATTTGCTAATTTGGTGCAAGAATTATCTGATGGCTTAAATGCTTTGTATCAAGACTTATCAGCGACTCATGCAGGAAAATTCACCATCGTAGTGCAGTCAGAATTTGGCCGCCGCGCTTATGAAAATGAAAGTAATGGTACCGATCACGGTTATGGAAATCCGATGTTTGTTATTGGTGATCAGGTGAATGGCGGATTTTATGGACAATTCCCTGGTTTAGCTGCCAATCAATTGTTAGAAGGCGATGATGTTGATGTTACGGTTGATTACCGTGATGTAGTGAGTGAAATATTAATGAAACGGATGCAAAACCGATTTTTAGGTTATATTTTCCCAAGCTATAGCGGATATACACCCTTAGGAATTGTGAATGGTGCCGAATTGAATCCTGTCTATGACTTTGATTATGATCCCTTGTTCAGCTCTGGATTTGATTGATATTTTTAGCCGCTCATATAAAATAGACTATTTTACTAAATTAGGATTGTTAAATCTGTAGGTAAAATTCTTTTTTCTTGTAGCTAAAGTATATTCCAATACCTTAATGCGCCTAAGAAATCCTCAAAAAGCTTCACCAACCAACGCAGAGCACGAATGGTACTTACATAAGAAATATGTTATAACTAATTAAACTCTCTATATATTGCCCAAGTCCCAATATCGAATGGCAATTGAGAGAGTAAGTCATTGCTAAGTGTAAGAACGCAATAAAAATTCAAGTCGCCTCATTGCAGATGAGATTTGTACTGGTTTCTTGCTGTTTTGTGACAAATCTAGCAAAAAGCACTATTAATATTGGATTCCGTTCTTTAAGGATTACCATAATGTTATAATTCGGTATTATTCAAGAAAAAAAGGATTCGAGGGAATTCAGCTTATGTCAGAATTGTTGTCGCATAACCGTACAAAACCCATAAAAATCATGCTCTTAGGATCAGGTGAGCTCGGCAAAGAAGTGGTTATTGAAGCGCAGCGCTTAGGCTGTTGTGTCATTGCAGTGGACCGCTATCAAGCGGCGCCAGCTATGCATGTGGCGGATAAATCTTACTGCATTGATATGTTGAATGCAGTGGAATTGCGCAGCCTGATTGAATCAGAAAATCCAGATTTAATTGTGCCTGAAATCGAAGCCATTGCCACAGAAGAGTTAGTTAAGCTCCAAGATGAAGGCTATAATATTGTTCCAACAGCAAAAGCGACCCATTTAACCATGGACAGAGAAGGCATTAGACGCTTGGCCGCAGAACAACTGAAAATACCCACCAGTAACTATCAATTTGTTGAGAGCTTTGATGCGTTTCAAAAAGCTGCGCTGGAAATTGGTTTTCCGTGCATAGTTAAGCCGGTCATGAGTTCTTCTGGCAAAGGACAAGTGATGATACAAACTGAGGAAGAATTACAAAAAGCCTGGGATATTTCACAACAAGCCGGTAGAACAGGGGCTGGAAAAGTCATTGTTGAAGGCTTTGTTAAATTTGATTATGAAATCACTTTGTTGACTATTCGTCATTGCGATGGCACTTCGTTTTGTGAACCCATAGGGCACCGCCAAGCGGAGGGTGATTATCAAGAGTCGTGGCAACCTCAGCAAATGACCGACACCTCATTGGCAAGAGCCCGCGATATCGCAAGCAAAATAACAGAAGAACTGGGTGGTTACGGCCTGTTTGGGGTAGAATTATTCGTTCGTGGAGATGATGTTATTTTTTCAGAAGTATCGCCACGGCCACACGATACAGGAATGGTGACCATGATTTCACAAGATTTATCGCAGTTTGCACTGCATGTTCGTGCTATTTTAGGTTTGCCAGTTGGACGCATCAATCAAATTGGGCCTTCAGCTTCTTATGTAATTACAGCAAAAGGCACGGGTAAAAATCCCACTTTTTCAGGGTTAACTGAGGTGCTACGATTGCCCAATACCAATGTGCGTATTTTTGGTAAAACCGAAGTCAAAGGCAAGCGTCGAGTCGGGGTTTGTTTGGCACGGGATAACTCGGTCAATGCCGCCCGTAGAAAAGCAGAAAAAATGCAAGAAACCATCACGGTAGAGTTACACTAATGGCCAATGAAAGCCTGCATCAAGCCTATGCCAGTTGCCCAAAACACTTGGAATTATTACTTAAGGAAGAATTGTTAGCTTTGGGCGCAGAAAGTGCCGCAGAAAAATTATCGGGTGTTGTGTTTTATGCCACTAGCAAAGTTTTGATGCAATCCTTGTTGTGGTCGCGATTAGCGAATCGTATCTTGGTGATGGTCAATCAAATTAAAATCACAAACTCGGAGGAATTATACAATGCCATCTATCAGACAGATTGGCAAAATCAGTTAAATAGTACTCCACGAACATTGGCGATTAATTTTAAAGGCACCAATAAAGAACTCAGGAATACGCAGTATTCATCGCAAGTGGTTAAAGATGCCATTTGCGATCGTTTGCGTGAAGCCACTGATTCTCGACCTGATATGGTCAAATCCAATGCCGACTTGTCCGTTAGTGTTATCTTAAAAAACAATCAAATACTGGTCTATCAAGACATCTCTGGCCGCAGTTTGCATTTGCGTGGTTATCGCCAAAGCCTCACTAAAGCCCCTTTGAAGGAAAATTTAGCGGCAGCGGTTTTGATTCGAGCCAATTGGCCTGAATTGTCCAAACAGAATTATAACTTAATTGACCCCATGTGCGGATCGGGTACATTCTTAACAGAGGGTTTTTTGATGGCCTGTGATATTGCTCCGGGCTTAACCAATCCTAACTATTCTGTAGAAAGCTGGAGCGAATTTAATCGCGATGATTGGAATGAAATTATTTACCAAGCAAAAACAAGGATGATTACAGGCATCGATCGTTTTAAAGGGCAAATTATTGGAGCAGACCATCACAAAGACTCGATTAAAATTACTCAAGAACATGCTTATCAGTTAAATGCCGAAGACAAAATACAGTCCCAATACAAGACCTTTGAGACTTTTAATGTTCCCGCTAAAAACAATTTGATTGTTTGTAATCCTCCTTATGGAGTCCGCTTACAAAAAAATGTTGATAGCACTTGGCGACGATTAGGAGAGTGGATGGCGAGCAAAGCCAATGGTTCTCAAGCCGCTATTATGACTTATGCTAAAAATCAGGGGTTTATGCTCGGCTTTCGTGCCAAAAAATCATGGAAATTGATGAATGGAGACTTGGCCATTAGCTTAATTGCATTTGATATTGGAACAGAGACACAACTCAATGCGCCTCAAGGACAAAAACATGCTTTGCCTGAGACCGCGCAAATGGTCGCCAATCGTATCAAAAAGAACCAATCGCGTTTAAAAAAATGGATTAAGAAAGAAGGCATTAATGCCTACCGAATTTACGATGCTGATATTCCCGAATATGCTGTAGCTGTGGATGTTTACAATGAACATATTACTATTCAAGAGTACAAAGCCCCAGCAACAATTCCTGAGAAAAAAACCAAAAAGCGTTTGCAAGACGCTGTTTTGGGTGCACAAGCTGCATTGAATGTCAAAAATGATAAGGTTCATGTTAAAACAAGACAAAAACAAAGCAGTAATTTTCAATACCAAAACAAGCAAACTCACAGCGATGACATTATTGTTCATGAACAAGATCGCAAGTATATTGTTAATCTAGAAAAGTACTTGGACACAGGCTTGTTTTTGGATCATCGTTGGATAAGGTCGCATGTTCAGGAGATATCAAAAGGACTGTCTTTTTTGAATTTATTTTCCTACACAGGCAGCGTCACAGTCGCAGCTGCCAAAGGTGGAGCTGTTAGCTCGGTGAGTGTGGATACTTCTAAAACTTATCTGAATTGGGCCAAAGAAAATTTTAAAATCAATCGCATGAATGTGTTTTCCAATACATTGATTCGCAGTGATGTTATGGAATACTTGCAGTCTTGTAATAAAAAATTCGATCTGATTTTTGTGGATCCTCCAACTTATTCCAATTCTCATTCGCGAGAAAGTGATTGGGATCTTCAGCGGGATCATAAAGCTTTGCTTTTGGCGTGCAAAAAAGTTATGAATCACGAAGGGATTATTTTGTTTTCTAACAATTATAAGCGATTTAGCATGGATGAAACATTGCAGCAAAGTTTTAGCATTAAAGACTTAACACGCCAAAGTTTATCTCCAGATTTTGCTAAGAGTAAAATCAAACGTGTTTGTTATCAACTAAAAAATATCCAAACCCCGTGATGTCAGAAAACAGTAAAATAAAAAGTTACCACGAACTCAAAGAAGAATGTGCGCCTGTTTTTTACAAAGAGATTGAAAAATTCTTCGCCAGAGGCATGTTGGTTTTGATCAGCCAAGAAATTGACATTATCCACGTCGCTCTAGCCATACAAAATGATGATACAAAAACCATGCAAAAGTGGATTGAAGAACAAAAAGTTATACGAGTCCATGACGAACATGCGCTTAAGTGGAGCAAAGTCAACGAAACATTGTTGGCGATAACTGCGGTGCCTTGGGTTTTGGTTCAGGAAATATGAAACTTTGAGAAAATCTATGAAAAAAAACAAGGTGTTTGCAGTGATCTTAATTGCAATGATCTTAAGCAGTGGCATGAGTTTGGCGAAGAAAAATGAAGCCCAAAAAGCCAGAGAGAAAAACTTAGCAGCGGTCACTACATTTGTAGATATTAATGCTTTAACACGTAAAAATAATGCAGCATCAAAGATAACTAAACTGCATCAGATGTACGCTAAAGAAGGATATGAATTGATTTCGGTCGCTGTTTATACAGAAAATGGTGATTTGCAGGGCTTTTTTGTCTCTTATAAACTGAAACCTCAGTAACTAATGACGTGGCAATTGTCGGCATTCGATTAGAAAAACTTGATTATTTTAAGGCAAAACTTCATACTTACTTCTTTATTTGAACGATTGTAATTTATGAGTTATCAAGCACTCGCGCGACAATACAGGCCGCAAGATTTTACTGAATTGGTGGGTCAGGAACATGTCTCTCAAGCACTTATCAATGGCTTGGAACAAGATCGGATTCATCATGCCTTTTTATTTACAGGCACGCGCGGAGTTGGCAAGACTACTGTCGCACGAATTTTAGCAAAAGCCTTAAACTGCGAAGAAGGTGTTACAGGTCAGCCTTGTGGGGTTTGTTCTTCGTGCAAAGAAATTAGCGAAGGTCGATTTGTTGATTTGGTTGAAGTGGATGCCGCTTCCCGAACGGGTGTGGATGATACTCGTGAACTTCTAGACAATGTTCAATATGCACCGACAAAAGGCCGTTACAAAATATACTTGATTGATGAGGTTCACATGTTTTCCAATAGCAGTTTTAATGCTTTGTTGAAAACATTGGAAGAACCACCACCACACGTCAAATTTTTGTTAGCCACTACAGAACCCAAAAAACTGCCCGTTACGGTTTTATCCCGTTGTTTGCAATTTAATCTTAAGCGACTTAATTTAAAACAAATCCAAGATCATTTGCTTAAGTTACTTGAGTTACAACAGCTTAGTTACGACCTGAGTGCATTGGAATTAATCGCACGAGCTGCTGATGGTTCTATGCGAGACGGATTGAGTTTGTTAGATCAAGCATTGGCTTTTGGTGCTGGCAAGGTAACCGAAAGCGATGTTAAATTGATGTTAGGAGCCATGGATCAAGACAGCGTTATTGGTTTGTTTAACAGTATCGTTGACAAAAACAAAGAGTCATTGAATCACTATTTGCAGCAATTGTTTGCTATGTCACCTGATTATTCTCGATTTTTGCACGACATGGCTTTGTTAATGCACGAAGTTTCTCTGTTACAAATCTTAAATAATTTTGTCGATGGTTCAGCTTTTGATCGCGCTACCATTAAGCAATTTGCAGAAAAAATGACAGCAGAACAAGTGCAATTGTACTATCAAATTATTTTAAAAGGGCAGGAAGAAATAAATTTAGCACCTGACAGTAAAACAGGCTTTGAAATGACGATTATACGCTTGTTTGCCTTTATTATTGGCCAGCCTGGTGGCGGCGATAGTTCACTGCGATCTGACTCTCAACAAGTAAGCTCAAATGCTACAGCGCCGATACAACAGCAGTCTTCGCGGCCACAACTTCAAGGCACTCAACAACAAGCATCGCCATCCATCGTTGCTGAAACTCAGGCAAGTACGGATAAACAAGTCAAAAAAATTACTCTAGCTGATATTCAGCAAAGCAATTGGCAACAAGTGTTTGCTTTACTGCCCTTAAAAGGGACAGCCCGAGAACTAGCGCGCAATGCACATGTTTTGAGCAACGAAAATAAAACTTTGAAACTGGCTATCGACAAACAAGCCCATGCTTTTATGACAAAGACAGCACAGAGCAAGCTAATTGAAGCCATTGAAGCGCTGCTCAATGAGCCTGTGACAGTGGTTTTGCTGCAAGATTCGGATGCTCCGCAGACCATTGCAAAAACCGAACAGCAACACCAGCAAGAAAAAGTTCAAAACACCAAAGACAAAGTACAACAAAATACATTTGTGCAACATATGCAAGAAAACTTTGATGCAGAAGTGATTCAAATTAAACAAGGGCAAAATTTTTTAGAGGTATAAATATGAAAGGTCAACTCGGCAATTTAATGCAACAAGCGCAAAAAATGCAAGAGCAAATGCAAAAACAACAAGAAGAGCTCGCCAACAAAACCATAGAAGGTCAAGCTGGCGCTGGAATTGTTAAAATACAGATGACAGGCAAAGGCATTTTAAAGAAGCTAGACATTGATTACGATATGTTAGATGGAGATATGGAAATGATGGAAGACCTCATCATTGCAGCATTTAACGATGCTCAAAATAAAATCGCACAAGAGCAACAAGGTTCAATGTCTGATATGATGGGCGGTATGCAATTGCCCCCTGGCTTTAAAATGCCGTTTTAAAGACGCTATTATGTCACTGTTATCGCAACTTATGAATGCTTTTCAAATCCTCCCTGGAGTGGGACCCAAATCAGCGCAAAGGATTTGTTTTAATTTGCTGCAAAAAAACAAAGACAATGCTTTGAAATTGGCAGAAATATTAAAACAAGCCTGCGAAAAAATTGGTGAATGCAAGCGTTGTCGAACTCTCACAGAGCATGATTTTTGTAGAATTTGTTTGAGTGAAAAACGTGATGTTGAGCAATTATGCGTGGTAGAAACCCCAGCAGACTTAATGCAAATAGAGCAATCCACCGACTATAGTGGAACTTATTTTGTTTTGCATGGCCGTTTAAGTCCACTAGATGGGATGGGTCCGAGCGAATTGGGTTTTCCTCAACTGATAGATATTCTGTCAAAAGAACCCGTCAAAGAAGTCATTATTGCGACCAATTCAACCTTAGAAGGTCAAACCACGGCGCAATACATTGGCCAATTGTGTTCAAAAGTTGAAATTAAAGCCAGTACTTTGGCACGCGGTGTTCCCTTGGGAGGGGAACTTGAATATGTCGATGCTGGAACCATTGCCCATGCTTTTGGCAGTCGAGAAATTATAGAGTGAAAATTATATGAGTAAATTAGAACCAACAATATTTGATAAAATTCTCAATCAAGAAATTCCTGCAACCATTGTTTATGAAACCGACAGAGTTCTCGGGTTTGAGGATATTAATCCACATGCACCGACTCACGTGTTGTTTATACCCAAAAAACGCATTAATTCTATCAACGATATTAAGGACGAAGATGCTTTGTTGGTTGGGGAATTATTTTTAGCAGCAAGAGATTATGCCAAGCAAATTGGTGAAGATGAGAACGGCTATCGGGTCGTTATGAATTGCCATGATAATGGACAACAAACAGTCCATCATATTCATTTGCACTTTCTAGCAGGGCGGCAGATGCACTGGCCTCCGGGCTAAATGGTAACTTGTATGTTTAGGCCAAAGCCCGATAGAGACAATTTCATGGCAATACAAGTTGCTAATTCAGCTATAAAAAACAGAAACAAACTCCTTGTTAGCTCGTGGTTCAAGCCAATTGCCGTTGTTTTGCTCTTTGTAGCGCTGTTTTCATGCAGCGAATCAAAAGATGAAACTGCGCTGCCTTCCAATGAAATAATAGAATACACTGGTAAGCTCTCCAGAGGGAAGGGTTTGGATTCGGACTTTCGTTCTTTAAAAAAATACCGAAATGAAGTCAGGAACTCTCTCACTCTTAATCCTCCTGTCTTAAAAATGAGTGAGCAAGAACTCGCCGATAGTAATGCTGTTGAGGCTCAAGATATCGCCTTAGCCAATTCTCAATTCCTTCGTTTTGTTCGGCATTCCAATACCGCACAGGCCTTGAGAAATGAGATAATGACAGTCAGAAAAGTTCTCGCTGCTGATTTGAATTCTAACACGAAAGCAGGGCTTGCATCGTGCCAAAAAAACAGCTGTTACCGTGTTGAAATGTATAATTTTTTTTACAATATGTCAGTGGTTGGATTTGTCGATATAAACAGTAAAAAAGTAGTAGCCATTAACAACTACTCGGATGCTCAGCCTGATTTAAATCAGCAGCAATTGCAATTGGCAATCGATATTGCAAAGAACTCTGAACTTGTTAAAAAAGAATTGGAATCACGGGGTTTGAGTATAGAACCAACCATGTCTCAGATTAAAACCTCGCTAAAAAATTCGCGCTGCGAACGTTCGCATCACTTATGTGTTGCCCCCACTTTTGTTAGTGGAAAGCAAGCCTTATGGGCGATTGTGGATTTAACCGATGGTGATTTGGTGGGTATCCGCTGGACTGAACTTGGTGAAAGCGGCCCACCAATAGAAGTGACAGAAAGACAATTAGAAAATGAATTCGTATTTTCGCAGTTTTGCGAACAAACGCGGCATTTTTCTCAAGGTGACTGGCAATTTGATTATCAAATTACATCTTCGGATGGTTTGGAAATCACCGATGTAAAATACAACAATACTTTGGTGATGAAATCAGCAAAACTTCTTGATTGGCATGTGAGTTATTCTTCCCGCGAGGGATTTGGATATTCCGATGCCATTGGCTGCCCCTTATTTTCTTCGGCTGTTGTGATTGCCTATGATGGTCCACAAAGCCAAAAGATTATCGAACAAGGTGAGGAAAAAGGCTTTGCATTTGTACAGGATTTTCGCCAACCTCCTTGGCCAACGCCCTGCAACTATCGTTACGAACAGCGCTTCGAATTTTACCACGACGGTCGCTTTCGCGTCGCAGCTGCTGATTATGGACGCGGTTGTGGTACCGATGGAACCTACCGACCCGTTATTCGTATCGACTTAGAAATTGGTGATAAACAAGTCGAAACCGTAGCTCAATGGGACGGGCAGAAATGGCAAAATTGGCAAAAAGAACAATGGCATTTGCAATCGGATACAACGCAGTACTCCACTAAGGGTTATCTTTTTAAGTTTTTCAATAAACAGCAGCAAGGCTACTATATTGAGCCCAATCGTGGTCAATTTGGCGATGGTTCTAAAGGAGACTTTGCTTACACGTATTTTACTGTCAAACATGCAGAAATTGATGAAGGAGCTAACGATATGATGACCTTGGGTTTTTGTTGCAATACCGATTATCAGCAGGGCCCTGAGCAATTTATGCAACCCAGTGAAGACTTGCAGGAACAAAATCTAGTCATGTGGTATGTGCCGCAAATCAAAAACAATGGAACCCCAGGGGAAGAATACTGCTGGGCGGATACGCGCGTAGAAAATGGCATTAAAAAAATAAAAGTCTGGCCCTGTTATGCAGGGCCGATGTTTCATCCTTTGGCTGTAGATGATGAAGCCTAAAATTTTAATTTTGACCTCTTTAACGCTACTGTTGGCCTTTGCCACATGGTTTTATTACGGTAAAATCCCCACTGAACAAAAACCAAAAAAAAGGCAATTGCCCGCATCCTTTAAACTAGGTAATGTCAATCAATGCCGAAAAATTCCAGAGTTTGTTGCTGATCTTTCCATGCAACAACCAGCTATTGACTCCAAGCAACAAGGTCACTCTGGTGGCTTGTTGATTCGTGATATCGGCCAATCAGGACGAGTTTGGCAGCACCCTTCGTGGACTCAATCGGGTTATATTGGCGGTTTTGATCGTGACCATCTTGGAAATATTTATGTGCTGCCTTTGCCGTATGTTAGTTTAAGCAAAAATCCTCCAGCAAAACAAAATCGCATCTATAAAATAGATGGAAAGACCGCGCAAATGAGCTTGTTTATGGAGTTGCCCTATCAAACCACTCCAAGTGAAAAAAATCCTTTTGGTACTATGGCTCTGTTTTTTGATTGCGATACGCGTTCTTTGTATGTTTCTTCGGTTGCTGGGTCTTCAGCAACAAAGCAACAAGGAGTGATATATCAAATTGATGTTAAGCAAAAGAAGATTGTTTCAAAATACCCAAACATTGATGCTGTTGGATTGGGAGTTTTTAATACGCTTAAAGGCAAAAAACTCTATTTTGGTTTGGCCAGAAAGCCGCATATTTATTCGGTTTATTTGGACGAACAAGGCCGATTTGCTTCTAAAAAATATTACGAATTTTCACTTTCGCAAATCCAAGGAGGTGATTCTACCGTGGTAAAAAAAATTCAGTTTAAAAAAGCGGCACAAAAATTTATAATGCTTGTCAAAGAAATGGAGTTTGGCTTTCGTCTATTGGCAGAAACCAATCCTTATCGAAAAAAATACAGTTTTCAATACCAACTCTCTCAAGACCAATGGCAATTTCTTTACAGTTCTCAAGACTAATCCTAGGAGCTTGTCCGAGAATAGAAAATCTATTACAGAAAAGCTGGATTTGCGCCATTTTCCGCTTTTTCTCGTCAAATAGAGTGGCTATTCTCCTCAAAAAAGCGAAAAATCGCCCTAAATCCAGCTCTCCTTCATTACGATTCCTATTCTCGGACAAGCTCCTAGGAGCTTGTCCGAGAACAGAAAATCTATTACAGAAAAGCTGGATTTGTGCTATTTTCTGTTTTTTCTCGTCAAATAGAGCGACTATTCTCCTCACAAAAGCGAAAAATAGCCCTAAACCCAGCTTTCCTTCATTACGATTCCTATTCTCGGACAAGCTCCTAGTGCTTTTCTTCCTTGCTTCTTGCCAATCGCATGAGGATCTTGAAGCATTAAAAATAGAGCAGGGCAGGACTCTTTTTCATCAAGTCCATATCGGCAAGAACAATGTTATTGGGTGTATTTCTTGTCATTCTCTAAATAGCAATGAGCAAACGGTTGGCCCATCACTTTTATTCCTGCATTTAAGAGCAGGAAAGCTAGTGGCAGGCCAAACAGCTAGAGAGTATATTCGCGAATCTATCACTAACCCAGATGCTTATATTGTTTCAGGATATACTCCAGCAGTTATGTTTAGGCATTACCAAAGCGAATTATCCGCAGCGGAAATCGACGCTTTGGTAGAGTTTTTAGTCACACTTAATCCAAAGTAGGGAAATTAAATTGTGCACCGCTTCTAATACCTGTGGGCCACCTGCTTGTAACGGTTTTTAATTTGGTATAAAAATGGACAGCCTCAGGGCCGTAAATTCCGTGAGCTCCAAAGATAGAGCGTTTCCATCCGCCAAAGCTATGATAAGCAACAGGCACTGGAATAGGTACGTTAATACCAACCATGCCTACTTGAATTTGGGTGGCGAATTCACGAGCTGCATCACCATCTCTTGTGAAAATTGCTGTGCCATTGCCATATTCATGAGCGTTGATTAAATCAACCGCTTGTTCAAAACTATCGGCTCGAAGAACGGACAACACTGGACCGAAAATTTCTTGCTGATAAACACTCATATCGGCATTGACGTGATCAAGCAGTGTCGCCCCAACCCAAAAGCCGTTTTCATAGCCTTCAATTTTATGATTGCGGCCATCGACGACAACTTTTGCACCTTCGCTTTCGCCTTGAGAAATCAAATCTTCGATACGAGATTGAGCATCTTTGGTGATAACCGGGCCCATTTCAGCACCCTTTTTATTGTAAGGGCCGATTTTCAAGTTTTGTACTTGTGGAATTAGTTTTTCTATCAATTTGTCTGCTGTTTCTTTACCTACGGGGATAGCCATGCTGATGGCCATGCATCGTTCTCCAGCAGAACCAAAGCCTGCGCCCATTAACGCATCCGCAGCTTGATCTAGGTCAGCGTCGGGCATGATAATCATGTGGTTTTTTGCACCGCCTAATGCTTGTACGCGTTTTCCAGCAGCACATCCGCGAGTGTAAACGTATTCTGCTATGGGTGTCGAACCAACAAAACTGACTGCATGAATGTCCTTGTGATCAAGAATGGCATCAACGGTTTCTTTGCCACCATGGACAATATTAAGTACGCCAGCTGGCAAACCAGCTTGTGCAAACAAGTCATGAATTAAATTGGCTGAACTTGGATCGCGTTCGGAAGGTTTAAGGATGAAAGTATTGCCACAGGCTAAAGCCATGGGAATCATCCATAAAGGCACCATCGACGGAAAATTAAAAGGAGTAATGCCTGCAACCACACCCAAAGCTTGTCGAGTTGAATGCGTATCGATACTGGGTCCAACATCTTGGGAAAAATCGCCTTTGAGTTTTTCGGGAATTCCACAAGCATATTCCACTACTTCTAGTGCACGGGTCACTTCTCCAAGCGCATCATCATGGGTTTTGCCATGCTCTTTGCTGATCGTTTCGGCGACTAAATCAGCATTGTCAATAAGGATTTGACGCATATTAAACATCACCTTGGCTCGTTTTGCTGGAGATGTTTTGGACCACGATGCAAAAGCTTTTTTTGAATTTTCCACGGCTTCATTGATGTCTTGAGCAGTGCCAAGAACTAACTCGGCTGTTTGTTCGCCAGTTGCAGGATTGTAAACGGCTTGTGTTTCCTTGCCGTTGCCTTGGGTTTCTTGGCCATTGATTATGTGTTTTATTGTTTTCATAGTTGTTATCTGTTAAATAATTGTTAAAAAATTGGTAACGAATCTGTTAAAAAGAACTCTGTCATTCCCTGGAAAAGTACTCATGTCCGATTAAAATGTAAGGTGGGATCTACCCACCATGGATAAATATAGAAACCCATATACCCAAAGCCTCTGCATTGGTGGTAAAACCCGAATGTCACTTGCTTAAGAACTAGCATATTGTAATTAAACGAATTATACATTTAAAACTCTGTCATTCCCATGAAAATAGGAATCCAGAGATACTCGATAATGATTTAAAACATAGGAAAATCAAGTATAGAGTTCTAAATTCTGGATTATTCGTACTCCCCCTCATCCATGAGGGTTTGCATGAAAAAACATTCCAGATGTATTTTCCCGCGTTCGAGAGGATGACATATAGGGTGTTTTATGCCTCATCACCGGATTTATTTTTGTAAATTCCTTATGCAAATCAACTACAGACACTATCATTCCCGTCTCTATTTCTGGGTTTGGGGTAATGGTTTTCTTGTTATTCTAGTTGGCTTATAATTTCTTTCAATGTGTCAAAGGCAAAATCAATCTGTTCTTTTTCGATAATTAAAGGGGGTGATAATGCTATTGTATCGCCCGTAGTTCGGATTAATAAACCCGAATCATAGGCCTTTAAAAAGGCTTCGAAAGCTCGGGCTGTGGGAGCGCCTTCTCTGGGCTGTAATTCTATCCCTGCTATTAACCCTAAATTTCGGATGTCTATTACTAAATCTAAATCAGCTAGAGAATGGGCTTTTTCCTGCCAGTATTCTGCTAGTTGTGCACCGCGAGTGAGCAAACCATCTTCTTCATAAGTATCCAATACGCCCAGAGCAGTGGCACATGCCATCGGGTTGCCTGAATAGGTATAACCATGGAAAAATTCAATAGCATTGTCAGGTCCCGTCATAAATGTAGTATAAATATGGTCTTGGGCAAAGACTGCTCCCATTGGAACAACGCCGTTGGTGAGTCCCTTGGCTGAGGTGACTAAGTCAGGTTCTACGCCAAAATAATTAACGGCAAAAGGAGCGCCTAATCGGCCAAAACCTGTGATTACTTCATCAAAAATCAATAAAATACCGTGCTGGTCACAAATTTTTCGTAATCTTTCGAGATAACCTTGTGGAGGCAATATTACACCTGCTGAACCCGCTAATGGTTCTACAATAACAGCAGCAATGGTTGATGCATCGTGCAATTCTATCATGCGTATTAAGTCATCAGCGTATTCTGCACCATTGGCCGGTAATCCTTTGGAAAAGGCATTACCTGCAATTCCATGAGTGTGACGCATGTGATCGACACCATTGAGCATGGTTCCAAACATTTTGCGATTGAGCGGCATTCCGCCAACGGACATTCCGCCAAAATTAACACCATGATAGCCTTTTTCTCTTCCGATTAAGCGCGTCCGTTGGCCTTCTCCACGTATGCGATGATAGGCTAAGGCCATTTTTAGTGCTGTATCAACGGCCTCTGACCCCGAATTGGTAAAAAAGACTTTGTTTAGCCCGCCAGGCATAAGACCCGCCAAGCGCTCCGCTAATTCAAATTGTTTAGGGTGTCCCATTTGAAAAGCGGGTGAATAATCCAATTCACCTGCTTGCTGACGAATGGCCTCAACAATACGAGGGCGGTTGTGTCCGGCATTGCAACACCAAAGCCCTGCAATACCGTCGAGTAGTTTACGTCCGTCAGTAAGGGTGAAGTACATGCCATCAGCGCTTTGTACTAAGCGTGGATTGGCTTTGAATTGTCGATTGGCCGTAAAAGGCATCCAGTAGTTTTCTAAGTTTTTTGTTTTCATGTTTTTTTCTTTCGCCATATAATTATGCAAGGGTTTCTATTGTTCATTGTAGCGAACTCTATTAAAGTTTTGTTATGTGAATCAATCAGTTGTGTTGTTATTGTGTTATATCGACATTTTGTTTAACTCAAATCTCGATTGGTATTTGGTTTGCAGGGTGGATTAATCGGATTTCGATTTTGTGATCTTACCAAATAATTTGGACTTGATCTTTTCACCTGTGCCTGCAAAATAACGCTTGGATTTTTCTTTGAATGTTTTTGACTTTTCTATCTCATGTTGTTTTTTTTCTTTATCTCGCTTTTCTTTGGTTTTTTGATCGTGCATTTCTTTCAGACGGCGGTTGAATTCAATTTTTTCACGAATTTTAGTGATTTCAACATCGCTGATTGTCTCTGTATAGAGAGATGGGTTTTGACCCAATAGGTATTTTGCCAATTTATCCATGTATTCTTCGTTAATATTATCCAGAGGCAATTTAATAGAACGGCGCGTGCTTGAATTTATATTAAAATATTCCAGATAAAAATCTTTGTTGTTTTTTAATAGAATTCGAAAAATCGAACGAATATTAGTGTTTAATTCGATAAAATGATTGTTGTCTTTATCAGATTTGACCGTCGATAAGAGGCTGTCTTTTGCTAGTTTAGTTTTTAGAATTTCTGCTGAGCGAGCATCTTTGCGGTTGATTTTTATGCCTTTGTTTAGCTGAGTGTTTAAAGTTAGTTCCAGCTTGAGTTCATCGTCTGTTTGTGTGCGCTTAATTTCATAGGGACCTGTAATCAAACATTGTTTCTTTAAATTTAAAAAAACAATATTAAATTCGGACTGAAAAGTACTTTTGTCCTTTTGTAAGATAGAAACAAAATGTTTGAAATATTTAAAACAGCTTTCCCACAATTGCCGAGGTGTTTTTTCAGTTTCTTGTTTCTGATTATTATTTTTATTTTGTTCTAATTCTTCTAAAAAACTCATCTTTTTCTGTATTTGTTGGCCTTTCCTGCAAACAGAGCTCGACTGAGACTATCGGGTAGAGCACTGCTTAATGCAGCAATTATTCGATTAAGTTTGCCATTCACTTTGATGGCTTGATTTTTTTCTACAGCTATTATCCCTTGTTTTACCACCTCTTGGCTAGTCATCCACATAAATTTAGGTAATTTTGACACCATTGAGCGTGTTCCATTGACGTCGTGGAACTCTGTGTAGGTAAATCCAGGACAAAGTGCCGTAACGTGTACGCCTTTGTCCTTGGACTCAAGGTGTAAGGAGTGTGAAAAGCGAATCACGAAAGATTTGGTTGCTCCATACAAGGTGTGTCCTGCCGTTGGTGGTGCAAAGCCAGCCAAAGAGGCGACATTAATAATACGGCCGTATTTGTTTTTTAACATAGTTGGATAAAAAAGGTAGCACAATTCAACCAAGCTGTTAAGCATAACTTGCAAAGAGTCTGCATGAGTCTTCCAGTCATTGTTTTGAAAATCACCTGGCACACCGTAACCTGCGTTATTGACCAATAGAGCTACATCTAGAGAATTTTCTAGACAAAAATTCTTTATTTTCATGGGTTCTGGGCTCAGTGCTAGATCGGCGATGAAATACTGTACATCAACAGCGTATTTTTTACTCAAATCTTCTGCTATTGCTTTTAAGGAGTGTTCTCTGCGAGCCACAAGGACTAAATTCCATCCCGATTGTGCCAATTGAAGGGCAAATTCTTTGCCAATTCCAGCCGATGCGCCTGTGATTAGTGCATATCTTTTCATAAGTGATTAATTTTGTGCCAAAAAATACTATTATTGCATAAAATACCCGCTTATGGAAAAGCAAAATTACAAAACTAAACAAGACCAACTGTTTGAACAGCAATTTGAGTCGGTTAAATCCTTTGCCTTTGATAAGCAGGTTGTAGAGGTCTTTGCCGATATGATTCAGCGTTCTGTGCCTGGTTATGAGACTATTTTAAAATCAATTGCCATGTATTGCATGCAGTATGCTCAGCAAGATAGCCGTATTTATGATTTGGGGTGTTCTTTGGGGGCTGTAGCAATCACCGCAGCAAAATCAGTTTCAACAAAAAAGTGCAAAATTATAGCTGTAGATTCTTCAAAACCTATGCTGCAGAAATGCCGAGAAATTATTGAGAATGAAAAATTAACCGATAAAATCCAATTGCTGCAAAAAGATATCCAAGAATTAGAAATAGAGAGGGCGTCGGTAGTTATCAGTAATTTTACCCTGCAATTTATTCCACGATCCTCTCGTCTGCATATTGTTAAAAATATCTATAAAGGATTGAATACGGGCGGAGTTTTTATCTTGTCAGAAAAGTTTAAAGGTGAAGAAAGCAAGGATGAGTTTTTAATCGATCATTATCACGCCTACAAAAAAATCAATGGTTACTCCAACAAAGAAATTCAACGCAAGCGACAAGCCTTAAAAGATGTGCTTTTACCTGATTCGGTAATAGACATAGAAAACCGTTTAAAATCAGCTGGTTTTACCAAAATCATTAAGTGGTTTCAATGTTTTAATTTTGCCTCTTTTATTGCAATAAAAGAATGATGTTAGATTTGTATCACGATTTTTGGCAACGCTTAGAAGAGTTACAATTTCCTGCTGAGGCTTTAAAAGATTTGCAAGAAAAAACGCATGCAAAACTCTTCCAGCCCATCCAAGGAGATTACCCTCGATGGTTAAGTGCCTATGAAAAATTACCCAATTGCGATGATAGTCGCTCCATCTTAAGTTCGAGTGCCATTACTTGTGTATCTGAGTCTATTGACGCGATGCAAGTCAAAAAGTGTTATGAGCAATTGATTCCTTGGCGTAAAGGTCCTTTTGATATGTTTGCAACATATATCGACTCAGAATGGCAGTCGCAAATGAAATGGAACCGTATCAAAAACACTCTTCCTGAGCTTAAGTATAAAAAAGTATTGGATGTGGGTTGTGGTAATGGCTATTATTTGTTCCGAATGCATCAAGAGTCTCCTGATTTGCTTGTCGGAATAGATCCTGGTTTGCTACAACTTATGCAGTTTTGGAGTATAGAGAAATATTACAAGAGTCAGGCTTGTGTTTTGCCATTAAGCATGGAAAACATGCCTGAAAAATTAAACTATTTTGATGTGGTTTTTTCAATGGGTGTTCTTTATCATCGCAAATCGCCGATTCATCACCTCAAAGAGTTGGCCGATGCCTTGCAACCTAAGGGGCACTTGGTGTTAGAAACCTTGGTGGTGGATGGTGATGAAAAAACATGTTTGATGCCGAGTGGGCGCTATGCACAAATGCGTAATGTCTGGTTTCTTCCTTCTGTGGCTATGTTAATTTTAATGCTGGAACGCAGTGGCTTTCATTCTGTTAGTTGTATTGATGTTACAACGACCACGACAGAAGAGCAGCGTAGTACTGAATGGATGAAATTTCACTCTTTGCAACAGTTTTTGAATGCGGAGCAAAGCCAAACCATCGAAGGTTATGATTTGCCTAAGAGAGCGACCTTGCTTGCGCAAAAGAAATAAGTTTATGAAACTCAGAGATTCAAATAGTAAATATCATTTAAGTGGCGTAATTTTTCTTGGTAATCCATACCGTAGCCAAATATATACAAATCTTCCACTTCGATACCAAAATAATCAACCTTAAAATCAGCATAGCCTCGTTTGTGATTTTTTACCACTAAAACGGCTGATTTGACGCTGTTTGCTCCTTGTTCAAGACACCATTCATTGACCGCCATTAAGGTATAACCTTCGTCAAAAATGTCATCAATTAGGATGACATCTTTGCCTTTTAATAAAGTTTCGCACTGGTGTTTCCAAATCAATTGACCGCCAGTGGTCTCGGTGCCGTAGCGGCTGACTTGAACGTAGTCCATTTCCATGTCCAAATCGAGGTTTTTGGCCAAATCACTGGCAAAAATCATGCCACCATTCATGACGGTGAGATAAACCACTGATTTGTCTTTGTAGTCTTTGTTGAGTTCATCAGCTAATTCTTTGATGCTGCTTTGTATTTTTTCTTTGCTAAATAACAAAGTACAATTTTCTGGCAATATTTTATTTTGATTCATAAGAGGATTCTCGTTATATTTACTTCATGATTTGGACATTATTCGGGTTTATGCAAACCCTCGGTTGTTTTGTGAAATTGAATTTCAGGAAAGCGTTCCTGGGTAAGCTGCAAATTAACATAGGTTGGAGCAATATAGACGAGATGATCATGAGCATCAACAGCTAAGTTTTGAACGGCTTTGTTTTTGAAATTGGCCAGTTCTTTTTCATTGCTGGCACTGATCCATCGAGCGGTGGCAACACCGACGTTTTCGAACAAGGCTTCGACATTGTATTCGCGTAAAAGGCGATAGGCGACAACTTCGAATTGTAAAACACCAATAGCTCCTAATATAAGGTCATTGCTCATCATGGGTTTAAAAAATTGAGTAGCTCCTTCTTCGGATAACTGTGCTAATCCTTTTTGCAAGGCTTTGAGTTTTAAAGGATCTTTTAGTCGAGCTCTTCGAAATAATTCAGGAGCAAAACTGGGGATTCCTGTAAATTTCAATTCTTCACCAAGGGTAAAGGTATCCCCAATACTGATGGTTCCATGATTATGGATGCCAATTATGTCTCCTGTATAAGCATGTTCAAGATGTTCTCTTTGTTCGGCCAAAAATGTCAGTGCACTGGCGATTTTGATTTCTTTTTGTGTGCGAATTTGTTTGATTTTCATGCCTTGCGAGTACTGGCCCGAACAAATTCGCAAAAAGGCAATTCTATCGCGGTGTTTAGGATCCATGTTGGCTTGAATTTTGAAGACAAAACCACTGAAATCTTTTTCATCAGGTTCAATAATACGTGTTTCTGTGGCTCTGGGCTGAGGGCAGGGTGCGTGTTCAGAAAAAGCATCCAACAAAGGCTCGACCCCAAAATTATTGATGGCCGAACCAAAAAATACAGGAGTGAGCTCCCCTCGTAAATAGGCTTGTTTGTCAAAAGCATGGCTGGCTCCTTGAACTAACTCTATTTCTTCACGAAAATCTTCGGCTTCCTCACCCAGAGCCTCATCCAAAGCTTTGTTATTAATGCCCTGAATGGTTTCTGCCTTTTGAGTTTCGTAGTTTTTGCCCGATTCATAAAGCAAAACGGTGTCATCAATAAAGTGATAGACACCTTTTAAACGTTTTCCCATACCAATAGGCCAAGTAATGGGAGCACATTTGATTTTTAAAATGTCTTCAACTTCGTCCATGAGTTCGATAGGGTCACGCCCCTCACGATCTAATTTGTTGATAAAAGTAAAAATCGGAGTTGTTCTTAAGCGGCAGACTTCCATAAGTTTTATGGTTCTTTCTTCCACTCCTTTGGCACAATCTATAACCATCAGTGCCGAATCAACAGCTGTTAAAGTTCTGTAGGTATCTTCGGAAAAATCAGCATGTCCTGGAGTGTCCAATAAATTAATGATGCACTCTTTGTAGGGAAATTGCATGATTGATGAGGTGACTGAGATGCCTCTTTCTTGTTCCATCTCCATCCAGTCAGAGGTGGCTCCTTTGGAAGTTTTGTTGGACTTTACGGCACCCGCCACATTGATAGCTCCACCAAACAATAAGATTTTTTCAGTGATGGTTGTTTTACCAGCATCGGGGTGAGAAATTATGGCAAAGGTTCGCCTTTTTTGCATTTCGTTCATGGCTAAGTTGCAAAGAATTTTACTTCAAAAATAAGGAGGGGTACTTTATCACGAAATGGGAGACAATGCCAAAGCGATTTTGTTTTTGATGGTTGACAATCGCATTGAGATTTTATTATGTTTTGCCTATTTCTTTCACAGTCTGTAATGTCCACAACCCTGTATGAGTTTTATTTTACTATTCTCAAGCGCATTTCTATATCTGAATTCTGAGAATTTCTCCACTCAATAATGATAAATAGTGAGATATGAAGTACAAATTGCCCTATACAACTTATTAAATTAATAAAAATGTAAAATAATTAACATATAATTTGAAATTCAGATCAAATAGAGGTTAAATAATGCGGTCTTGATATGAGGCAAAAACAATAACTATTAATAAAGGGTAACTATGAATTTTAAATTGAAAACAGTTTATGTGGCAACAATGCTTGCTTTAACAGCAACAGCAAGTGCCGAAAGAATGATTGTAAAATACAATGACAATGCACAAGGTCTAAAAAACGGCCACAATGTCTTGGTTGAGGGCAATGGTTGGTTTGCTGTTGACTTAAGCGATACAGGTAAGAGTGCATTGCGAGGCAAATCAGGTTTCAAGTCTATGGAAGTTGATGCCAAACGATTCCCTCTGGCTTTGTACAACGATGATGCGGGTGATGCAACATTGCAGCAACTTACACCTTATGCGGTCTATCAATCTCAAGCCAATCAGTTGGCTTTACAAGCAGGCCAAAAGGTTTGTATTATTGATTCTGGTTTAGATGCCAGTAACAACGATTTTGATTGGAATGTCATTACCGGTGATAATGACCCTGGAACTGGGAATTGGTTTGAACATGGTGGACCTCATGGAACTCATGTGGCAGGGACAGTCGCAGCAGCTGATAATGGTTTTGGAGTAGTAGGTATGGCTCCTGGTGTCCCTTTGCATATTATCAAAGTTTTCAATGAAGCGGGTTGGGGATATTCTTCTGATTTAGCTTTTGCAGCAGGAAAATGTAGCGCAGCAGGTGCCAATATTATTACCATGAGTTTGGGCGGTGGTGCGGCTAACTCAACAGAAGAAAATGCTTTCAATGATTTTACTGCAAATGGCGGTTTAGTCTTAGCAGCAGCAGGAAATGATGGTAATAATACACGTTCATTCCCCGCAGGTTACAAATCTGTCATGATGATTGGAGCCAATGATGGCGATAATGTCATTGCAGATTTTTCGCAGTTTCCAAGCAATACAGTGACTTCAGGAAGAGGCAGAAATCAAACAACAGAAACCAACGATGGCTATGGTGTTGAGGTGACAGCTGGTGGTGTTAATACTTTGTCAACTTATCCAGCAGGTTTGGCAACACTTTCATCATTAACAGTCGATGGCTTTGGCTTTGCATCATCTGCAATGGAGAATTTGGGTTCAGTTTCAGCATCTACTTACTTTATGGGAACAGCAGAAGCAACAGATGCGGCCGCTAGTGGTAAGGTTTGTGTTATTGATCGTGGTAATATTTCCTTCCATGATAAAGTCTTAAATTGCGAAAATTCTGGTGGTGTAGGCGCTATTATAATTAATAATGTTGCAGGCATGCTTTATGGTACCTTAGGCGATGCAACAACAAATGTGACAACTATTCCAGCAGTAGGTGCAGCCCTTGAAGACAGAACAGGTCTGTTAAGTGGAACGACGGCTTCTTTATCCATTGGTGCCAGTGATTATGGTTATATGAGCGGTACTTCTATGGCAACACCAGCTGTGGCTGGACTTGCTGCATTGGTGTGGTCAAATCATCCTAGTTGTAATGGTGCAGATATCCGAAATGCTTTAAAAGCAACAGCTGAAGATCAAGGAGCTGCGGGACGTGATGATTATTTTGGTTATGGTATTGCTAAAGGCAAAGCGGCCAGTGATTATTTAACAGCCAATGGTTGTGGCGGAACAACTCCACCGCCTCCTCCAGCAGATGCTTTAAGCTTGTCTGGTTCAAGAAGCAAAGGCAACCGTCAAGCCAATCTAACTTGGACAGGTGGTGCAACAGCTAATGTTGATGTTTATATCAATGGAACATTCAACAACACAACAACAAACGATGGCGCTGCTTCTTACAGTGTTAACAAGAACCTCTCTTATACCTTCTTGGTTTGTGAAGATGGATCAACAACGGTTTGCAGTAACGAAGTTACTTTGTAACTCTGCAACCAGTTGATTTGTATTTAAAAACCTCACGCAAGTGAGGTTTTTTTTTAACTAAGCTTTGTTCAATAAGTCCTATTGCAGACCAATTTATTGTACAATCCATTTAATCCCAAACCCTGAAATAGAAAATCACAATGAGAGTGCAAGCCCTATAACTTGTAATTCTATATCGGGATTAGGGTAATACTCCAATCTAAATAATTCCAAGGAAATTAATGATGACAGATTTTGTTAAAATCTTCGATCAGGTTTTTGATGATGAATTTTGTCACTCTTGCCTGAATAAGTTCGAAAAAAGCCAAAACAAACACCAAGGCAATACAGGCCAAGGCGTTGACTTGAATAAAAAGAATTCTCTTGATATTACGGTAACAAACTTTGCCGATGAATGGGCCAGTGAAATGAATCGTGTGCAAAATGAAGTGTTGCAGTGTTTGTTGGTTTATGTGCGTGAATTCCCCTTTCTTTTGGCCGGAGCGGTGTCGTTGATGTATCCAGATAAACAAGGGAATATGCATCCAATCACGAGTTCCGATATTCAACAAATGAACGATGCAACCTTAACTCAAGTATTGAATACGGTTTATCGTTTGGGTTCGGTCAATTTACAAAAATACCAAAAGCAAAAAGGCGGATATTTCCATTGGCATTCGGAAAACTATCCACACCCATCGGATCCTTATCAAGATTCTTTGCATCGGACATTATTATGGATGGTTTATTTGAATGATGTACCTGAAGGCGGAGAAACAGAATTTTATTATCAAAAACTAAAAGTGAAACCCAAAAGAGGAACTCTGGTGATCGCGCCAGCGGATTTTACCCATACGCATCGTGGTAATTCTCCAGTTTCCAATGACAAGTATATATTTACCAGTTGGATATTATACAAAAGGGCAAGTGACATGTATCCAAAGACCTCCTAATTATTCTATGTCTCTTTGGGTTGTATAATTATGGGGCTTGGAGCTGAATAAATACTGTTTAAATTGTTATTAAATGAATCAGTATTCGCATTTTGATTGAAGTGCGGTAAAATCGGGGCTTATGAGCCAATCGATACAAATAATACTGACATTAAAAAAGACTCTTAAAGCCAAAGGCATTAAATACAGAGATGTGGCTCACCATCTGTGTGTTTCTGAATCCAGTATTAAGCGGCAATTTACTCAAGGTGATATCTCTCTGAATCGTTTGGAAAAGATATGTGAACTAGCAGCTATGGACATTGCAGACTTATTGGAGTTGGTGAATTTGCAGACCTTGCAACTCGAACAGTTGACAGTTCAGCAAGAACGCAAAATTGTATCCGATGTTAAATTAATGCTAGTCTTAGTATCAGTCTTAAATCATCTGACCTTTAACGAACTGTATCAAATTTATAACTTTGAGAAAGCAGAGCTGGTTAAATTGCTCTTGCAGCTGGAAAAAATAAGCTTGTTGCAGTTGAAACCAGACAATAAAATTAAGCTATTAATCAGCCGTAGTTTTCAGTGGCAGGTCAATGGCCCTATTCAACGTTATTTCGAAACCCATATTCAAGATGATTTTTTTGATTGCCAATTCAGCAAAGCAGGTGAATTACGTATTGTTATCAATGGCATGTTATCGCATGCTTCAAACCAAACCATGCATAAAAAAATCAAGCAATTGGCACAAAATTTCAGTGATTTTGCCTACAAAGACCAGGATATTGGCTTGAATCAACGCTTTGGCAGTACCTTGGTCGTTGCAATCCGCCCATGGGAATTGCCTGAGTTTGCGCGTTATAGGCGAAGCAAGAACACCAAGGTTTTTCGTTAGTGGCGACGTATGTCATTGGCGATGTACAAGGCTGTTTTCCGGCTTTGATGCAATTGATCGAGAAGCTTCGTTTTAACCCTGTTAAAGATACACTAATATTTTGTGGTGACTTGGTCAACCGTGGTGGGCAGTCTTTAGCGGTCTTGCGTTGGATTTATGCGCATCAATCCAGTTGCCAAGTTGTTTTGGGCAATCATGATTTAGCTCTTTTAGCACAGTATTATGTGCCATCCTTGCGAAAAAAGAACAATGCAGAATTTCAAGCGATATTTAAAGCTTCAGATTGTCCTATTTTAATGACGTGGTTAGTTCAGCAAAAGTTACTGATTCATCAAAAAAAATACAAAAAAGTCATTGTTCATGCGGGGATTTATCCTTCTTGGAGTCTTAAACGTGCTAAAAAAGAAGCGAAAAGAATTGAAAAGAAACTCAAGGAAAATCCGCTTTCTTTTTTCAGTCAAATGTACGGCAGCAAACCCAATCATTGGAACAAAAACCTCAAAGGCATGGACAGGCTTAGGTTTGCAGTCAATAGTTTTACCCGCATGCGGTTTTTGTACAAAAATGGTGGTTTAAATTTTAAAGCCAAGGGAGGAATTGATGATTTTCCACGTTTGGTTCCTTGGTTTAAAGCCAAAACCAAGGTCAAATTAAAAGAAAAGATTGTTATTGGTCATTGGTCGGCTCTTGATTTGTATTTTGGTAAAAAAATTATCTGTTTGGATACCGGTAAAGTCTGGGGTGGAAAGTTGACGGCCTTAAAGTTAACAAAAAAGCCAAAAAAATCAAAACTAATTGTTCAAGTTTAAAATAATCCATTACTATACCCCTTATGAAAATATTTGCACCTGTAAGCATCGGTAATTTTTCCGTTGGATTTGATTTGTTAGGGCTTGCCATAGCGCCCATCAATGGAGAATTGTTGGGAGATATAGTCACGGTAACGCCTGCTGAGAGTTATGATTTAACTTGTTCTGGGCCTTATGCAGATGTATTGCCCAAAGACAAATCAACCAATCTAGTGACTTTGGCCTATAAGCTGTATATGCAGAAAATGGCTTCCAAAGCATTGCCAACCACCGCTCTAAAAATGCATTTAGAAAAACGATTGCCTGTTGGTAGTGGCTTGGGATCAAGTTCCTCTTCAGCAGTTGCTGCTTTGTATGCTTTAAATCAGTATTTTGCTGATGCTTTGAGTATTGATGACTTGTTGCTGCTAGCGGGGCAATTAGAAGGTGAAGTCAGTGGCTCGATTCATTACGATAATGTCGCTCCTTGTTTGCTTGGTGGTTTACAACTGATGACAGGAGTGGAATACCACCCTTGTGTTTCGGTGCCTTTTCCGCAGAGTTGGCAGTTAGTTGTCAGTTATCCTGGTGTTAAAATTTCAACTAAAAAAGCCAGAGACATTTTGCCAAGCCGTCTTGATTTAGCTACAAGCATTCAATTTGCAAAGAATTTATCAACTTTTGTACATGCCTTGCACTCTGAAGATGATGAGCTCGCTGCTAACGTACTGTTTGATGTTATTGCCGAACCTCACCGAAGTCGTTTAATTCCTGGTTTTGATGCCTATCGTGATTATGCCAAAAGCATGGGAGCTTTAGCGTTTGGAATTTCGGGTTCTGGCTCGACTGTTTTTGCACTGACCAATAATCATGAAACCTCAACTAAAATACAAAAATACGCTCTCAATCACTTTTGCCAATCACAGGGCTTTAGCCATATTTGCAAGGTTGATAATCACGGAGTTCGCCAAGTTAAAGACATTATGCAAGAAGATTAATACTTATGAAATTACACAATTTAAAAATAGCAACACAACAAGTCAACTTTAAGCAAGCGGTTATTTTAGGCATCGGTCAAGAACGCGGTTTGTTTTTTGTCAATCAATTTAAAGCTTTAAAAGACATGGATAAAATTCTAGATATGGATTTTGTTGAACGAAGCAGTCATGTCATCCATCATCTAATTGATGGAGAATTGCCTTACTCACAAGTGCATGAAATGGTCACCAATGCTTTTAACTTTGAGGTGCCTGTTGTTGCTATTGAGGATAATATTGCCTGTTTGGAGCTTTTTCATGGGCAAACACTGGCCTTTAAAGATTTCGGTGCCCGCTTTATGGCGCAATGTGTGGCTGCTTTTAATGAAAAAAATAAAGTCACAATACTGACAGCGACATCTGGAGACACAGGAGCAGCAGTCGCTCATGCTTTTTATAAAATAGCAGGTATAGCAGTCAAGATTTTGTATCCCAAAGGTAAAATCTCAAATTTGCAAGAAAAATTATTTTGTACCTTGGGAGAGAATATCGAAACTTATGCCATAGAAGGTGATTTCGATGATTGTCAAACCATGGTCAAAGCAGCCTTTGACTCGGATGAGATACGCAGTAAGCATAATTTAACTTCGGCCAATTCTATCAATATTAGCCGTTTATTGGCTCAAGTGTGTTATTACTTTGAAATAGCCAGCCAATGCCGAAAAGATAATCTTGTAGTTTCGGTGCCCAGTGGCAATTTTGGTAATTTAACTGCTGGATTAATTGCTCGCCAAATTGGAGCTCCCATCAAGCGTTTTATTGCCGCTACCAATGCTAACGATACCGTTCCGCGTTATTTGATTGAAAACACTTGGTCACCCAATAAAACGGTAGAAACTGCATCCAATGCCATGGATGTGAGTGATCCAAGTAATTGGCCGCGTGTTATGGCTCTTTTTAACAACAATGTGGATGAATTAAAGCAAGTGATTTCTGCGACCATAAAATCCGATGAACAAACCTATCAGGCGATGCGAGATTTGCATAAGATCAATTATATCGCCGAACCACATACGGCTATTGCTTATGCAGGGCTAAAAGAATCCCTACAACAGGATGAGTTTGGAGTCTTTATCTCAACAGCACATCCTGCAAAATTTATTGAAACCGTGCAAGAAGTCTTAGACATCGTTATCGAGATACCAGAAGCCCTAGAAAAAGTTAAAAATTTAGAAAATTTATCGCAGACCATGACAAATGATACAAGCAAGTTCAATCAGATGCTGTTAAAATAAAAGCTATTCTGTAAATTTCAGTGCAGTTAAATGCTTTCAATTATCCAATTCAGGTGTGTTGAATGTTTATAGAGACCTTTGCATAACTAGTGTGACGAATAAAAAATGATTAAATTCACCAGCTTTTTGCCAAAAATTTCGCCAATAGCGGGCTTATTACCTTCAATTTTTGACTCAATCTGGCAAATTTCCTCTATTTTTTCTTTCGCCAAATAGTTATGCAAAGGTCTCTTATATTTATAATAATTAATATTGAGAAATAAAATGAACAACGTAAGACAAATACAACCCAGACAAGAATTTCCATTAAAGACAGTAATAATCGGTGCTATCGTCATACTGCTCTTTATGTTTGGATCAAAATTATATAAAACTGTTCCTGTGGGACATGTAGCTGTAGCAACATTATTCGGTAAAATCGTCAAAACTCATTATCCAGAGGGCTTGCATGTCCCTGTAAACCCCTTGTATTCTTGGCATGAGTTTGATGTGCGTGAAAAAACTCACAAAGAAACTGCTGAGGTTCCATCGCAAGACCAATTGCAAACACGCATTGATGTGAGCATTCAATACCGACTGAATGCCAAAGAAGCAGCCAATATGTTACAAACAACAGGAAACATGGATGATTTGCTCGAAGTGCAATTGGTGCCTAAATTACGTTCCTTATTAAGAGAGCAGGGCAAAACAATACGCAGAGCTGAAGATTTCTTTTTGGAAGAGACGCAAAATAAATTACAAGTTGCTTTGCTCACAGGACTTCAGGAATATTTAGAACCAAAAGGAGTCGTTGTTTCAGCAGTATTGCTGCGTGATATTACTTTGCCTCAATTTATTACCAAAGCCATTGAGTCAAAAAAAGAACGTGAGCAAGCGGTCGAAAAGCAAAAAGCAGAACTCGAGAGGTTTCGTACAGAACAACAACAACTTGTTGCTGAAGCTGAAGCCAGAAGAAGGGCGGCCGAAGAAGAAGCGAAACAAAAAAGAATCTTAGCCGATGCTCAAGCTTATGAAATTGGTAAAATTAATACCGCTATCGGTAACAACCCTAATTACATTAAATTGATGTCTTTGGAAGCACTAAAATCAATTTCTAAAGATCCTGCTTCTAAAATATATTTCTTGGACAGTAATTCACCTCAACCCCTGCCACTTATGCATTTGTCAGATGCCAATAAAAAATAAAGTTCTTGTTCTTGGACTCGCTCCTAGGAGCTTGTCCGAGAATAGGAATCGTAATGAAGGAAAGCTTGGTTTAGGGCTGTTTTTGAGGTTAGCTTACTTCCAAATGGTTTACAGTTAAATTTATGAAAAAGCTAAATGATTTAAAAGTAAGGTTTGTTGGTGCTGGTAATATGGCTACCAGTTTAATTGGTGGCTTAATTAATCGTGGTTTTTTACCCAGCCAAATTACCGCCAGTGATCCAGGAGGTCATCAACGGCAAGTCCTAACAGAAAAATTTGGAGTGCATACTTTTGGCGATAACAACGCTCATTTTGGAATTCCTGATGTCGTGGTTTTAGCTGTAAAACCGCAAATCATGAAGAAGGTTGTGCTTGATATCGCTAGTAGTGTGGAAGAAACCAATGCTTTAGTCCTTTCCATAGCAGCTGGAATCAAGGTCAATCATCTGCAACAATGGCTGACGCCAGAAACAGCCATTGTTCGAACAATGCCAAATACCCCCGCGCTAATTGGAGAAGGGGCTACAGGTTTGTATGCAAATGCCAATGTTAGCGCACAACAAAAGCACTTAACCGAAGCCATTATGGATTCTGTAGGTATTTCACATTGGGTGGATGAAGAATTTAAAATTGATGTGGTCACTGCTCTATCTGGCAGTGGCCCTGCTTATTTCTTCTTGTTTATGGAATACATGCAGAAAACTGCAATTGAACTGGGTTTAAGTCCAGAAGTTGCAGCAAAGTTAACCGAACAAACGGCATTAGGCTCAGCTATTTTGGCGCAACGCAGTGCTCAAAGTATTCAGGAGCTAAGAGAGAAGGTAACCTCGCCCAAAGGCACCACCGAAGCGGCTCTTAACTCTTTTAAAGAAAATGATTTTGAAAAGATAGTTAAGCAAGCTTTAAACTCCGCTAATGAACGATCCATTCAGTTATCTGATGAGTTTTCTTCGTGAAAGTCCATCTGGCTATTTACGACGAAAAAAACGCAGGAATTGCCAGTGCGGCCTTGCACTTAAAGCCAGATAAAATTATTTTATTGCATAGAAAAAAACACGATATTGAGGGCATAAAATCCGTATTACAAGCCCGTGGAATTCAATGTCAAAGCCAAATGGTCTCATTTGACCCTACTCAAATTCGTACCATCTTAAAATACATATTTGCAGAAAATAGCGCTAACGAACTTTTATTTAATGCAAGTTCAGGCTACCGAATGATGGTGCTAGTCACTTTGGAGCAATTTACATCGCAAGGCATGAGTGCCTTTGTTGTCGATAAATTTACCAATAAAATCCATTGGTTGCACCCAAGAGACAAAGAAGCTCAAGAAATAGAGGCGAAGCTTAAAGTGGCTGAATACCTTAAGATATTTGCATCACAAGTTTTAAACAAGGGAAAAACAACCGCAGAACCGCAAAAAAGACAAGAGCTGACTCAATGGCTGGTCGATAATATTGATAAATTTGGAGCACCATTAGCCGCTCTTAATCATATTGCTATGCGTGCGGATATAACTTTGCAGTATTCCTTAGATAGAAATTTTCATCGAAGAGCGGCTCTTAAGCAGATGATTGAGCGTTTTGAAGCTATTGGTATGTTGCAAATTAAACAAAGTAAAATAATCTTTAAAGATGAAGAAAGTCGCTTTTATGCCAATGGTGGTTGGTTAGAAAACCATGTTTATAGTACTCTTTATCACATGCGTCAATCCAGAAAATCGATCAGTGATTTGGCCAAAGGAATGGAAGTTGTTAGAGCCAAAGGTACGGTTAAAAATGAAATTGATGTTATTATGATGGCTCATAACAGGCTGCATTTAATCGAATGCAAAACACGTAAATTCACCAATAAAAACCATGCAAATACGCCAGGTGCTGCAGCTATTTATCGTTTGGATACTCTGAAAGAATCCTTGGGAGGCAATTCAGGCAAGGCGATGCTGATTAGCTACCAAAGACTGAGTCGTTACACTGAACAAAGAGCCAAAGACCTGGGTATTTACTGCTGTTCGCATACGCAATTAAAACAACTGCAAGGGCATTTGTATAAATTTATCGATTCTTCTCTTTAAATTCCTCAAAATCTAGGTTAGTCCGTTTTTTAACCGAAGTGATCGGAAACGAGCAGCAATTTCAATTTTTTTGCAGTAAAGTTCTATTCTCGGATAAGCTTCTTGGAAAATCTTGCATTCTTGTAAAAACTTGTGTAAAGTTATTGCATGACAACTATTAAAAGTTTCGGGTAAATTCACCTTGAATTGTGCCTTTTCATACCAATCTATTCTTTTAAAGAGAGCTTTGATTCTTCTAAAACCTCTCTTAAATCTCGGCGAGTCAACAACTCAACACACGGTTAAGTTTTGGACTCTATTATTTCAAAAAACAAAACGAGGAAATTACTATGCAAATAGATATTACTGGTCATCAATTAGACGTTACAACATCGATGAGAGACTACTTTAACTCAAAATTTGAAAGAATAAAGCGTCACTTCGATCAGGTTATAAAAGTTCACGCTATTCTTAGCGTCGAAAAAATCCACCACAAAGCAGAAGCAACGATGCACATCAATGGCAAAACATTGTTTGCAGAATCAGTAGAGGAGGATTTGTATGCAGCTATTGATTTGCTGATGGATAAACTGGACAAGCAAGTCAGAAGACACAAAGATAAAATCACCAACAAACATCGTGGAGAAGCCTTAAAATACAACGTATAGTTAATAAGTTCCATTCGAATTAAAATACAAAAATCTGCTCTAATTTTCGATAGAGCAGATTTTTTTTTGCAATAAATTTCTATTCTTGGAGCTTGTCCGAGAATAGGAATCGTAATGAAGGAGAGCTGGGTTGAGGCAGATTTTTGCCTAATTTGAGGCGAATAGCCCCGCTATTTAACGAAAATTAGGTGAAAAACTGTCCAATTTCAACTTTTTCGCAGTAAATTTCTATTCTCGAACAAGCTCCTAGGACAAGCTTTCTTATTGGCGATGAAGCTTAAGTTGGATTTTCTGCATCGAGATTTGAGTTGACTATGTTATAATTAATTCTCATAGCCGATTAACACTTTTAAAATGAAATTTATCGATTGTATCGAACCAGAACGCATTGACCTTGCTTTTCCATTTCGAAGCAAAAAAAGACTTTTTGAGCAGCTTTCAATAAAGATGGGGGAGAATGAAAAAGAAGTACGCGCTATATACGATGCTTTAGTGTTGAGGGAAAAAATTGGTGTAACTTCCTTGGGCAATGGAGTTGCTATTCCTCATGGTAAGTGTTTGCAAGAACGCGAAGTCCGTATTCGTATCATGGTTCTCAATAAAGCTGTAAATTATGAAGGAGTTGATGATGAGCTGGTGCAACTTATCGTTTGTGTTATCTTTCCCAAAGTCACAGATAGCTCTCATGAATTTTTATTAAAAGAAATCGGTCGTTTTTTTAAGAAGCACCGAGTTTTTCGAGAAATTGTATTGGCTAAAACCAGTACTGAAATTAAAGAAATAATTTTAAAAGAGCTGCAATAATGCAAGAATTACTTATCATATCAGGAATGTCAGGCTCAGGAAAAACCATTGCCTTAAGAACATTGGAAGACTTGGATTATTATTGTGTCGATAACTTGCCTATTGATATGTTAATTCAGTTTGCCGAGCATATTAATCAAAACCTGCAAGATTACAAGCGAGTATCCGTTGGTATAGATATACGAAATTCAGAACAAGCGCTCAAGCAACTGCCAGAAATCATCAACAAACTAGCTGCTTGCAAAATTCGTGTCAAAGTCATCTTTTTAAATTCCGACAATAAAACCTTGTTAAAGCGCTTTTCGGAAACGCGTCGGACACACCCGCTTTCAAACAATAACTTAAATTACTCACTTTCCCAAGCGATAAACAAAGAACGTCTCTTACTCGAACCTTTGGCGACAGTGGCAGATTTGCTGATAGACACCAGTAAGACAACCGCTCCTCAACTTCGAGATAAAATTTGGCGGCAAGTCAGCCAAAGTTCTGCTGGAAATTTGTCGTTGTTGTTGCAATCGTTTGCCTTTAAAAGAGGAGTTCCCTTTGATGCAGATTTTGTTTTTGATGCCCGTTGTTTGCCCAATCCTTTTTGGCAAAAAAGCCTAAGAGAGTTTTGTGGTAAGGACAAGCCGATTAAAGATTACTTAGACAGCAAGGAAATGGCTGTGAGCTTTTATCAAGATATTTTTAACCTGGTAGAAAAATGGATTCCATCATTCGAAGAACACGATCGCAGCTATTTGACCATTGCTATTGGTTGCACTGGTGGCAAACACCGATCCGTGTATTTAATTGAAAAAATGTACCACGAATTGCAGAAAACTCGAAAAAATATCTTGGTTCAACACCGAGAACTTGATTAGCCAAAACTCAAATCCCGATATAGAAATCACAATAAGAGTGCAAGCCCTTAATGCGCTTGAGAAATTCTCAAAAAGCTTCATCACCAATAGGGTCGATTATTTTATACAAGATTAGAATCCATTTGTTAAAAATATTCGACCTAGGTGTCTTTAGTTTTTGTGAATTCCTTATGCACATCAATTACTTGCACTGATATGTTTTGACCTGTCAATTTATATCGCATAATAATTCATACTTATTTTTCAATGAGTAAACTTGGTTCTTTCATTTTGTGTTTTTTAATATAAAATAAGTTAGGA
>Ga0316206_1000131_pt1 | contig 149122 bp, 135 predicted proteins | sample 6monthpyrite_MG_FD_204942 | JGI IMG/M metagenome (GOLD analysis project Ga0316206, IMG submission 204942) | Microbial mat bacterial communities from mineral coupon in-situ incubated in ocean water Damariscotta River, Maine, United States -... | ecosystem: Environmental > Aquatic > Marine >... | reverse complement strand
AGTGCCGAGTCATGAATTTGAAAGGATGGTGAACTTTTATAAAGTTATATTAGGGTTAAAGCAAAAAGATGCCGATTCACCCGATGAGTTCGACTCGGTAACATTCGAGTTTGGCGACAAGAATTTATGGATTGATAAAATATCCGGAATAAGTCAAGCCGAGGTATGGCTTGAAATTAAGACAGATAATGTCGTTGAGGCCAAAAAATACCTTGAGGAGCAGGGATGTGCAGTTAGAAATGAGATAGAGCCTCTGCCACCTAGCTTCAATGGTTTTTGGTTGAGCAGTCCATCAAATACTATTCATTTGGTTAATGAGTAGCGCATATAACAAAGCGCTCGTTCGGATGCAAACTACGCTGGGAACCTCCCCCAGTTTTGAACACATCTAATTAAAATAATTAGAGGTGTAGCATGGCTAGAAAAACGAAATACGATTCATATGATGACCATTACAAAGCAACGGCAGTCGCATTGGGTGAGCTTCCAAAGACCAAAGCAACAGATGTTGCTAAAATACTCGATATTCACCCCGTAATGCTTTACCGTTGGAAGAAAGAACTTACTGATGGCATTATTATGGCAAAGAAAGATAAAGGCACTTTAGAGGCAGAACAAAAGAGCGAGCTTAAGCGCTTACGTAAGCTTGAAAAAGAGCATGAAGTGCTCGTAATTAAGCATGACCTTCTAAAAAAAAGCATCCAATTTTGTTCCGATCGAAAAAAGAAATCTTCGAGTTCATAAATACTAAACGAGACCAATATCCCTTGCATATACTATGTGACGTTTACGAGGTAAGTCGTTATGGATTTTATTCCTGGAAACGCCGTGGACTTTGCGATCATTGAAAGCGTGATGCTGAATTAAAAGAAGAAGTAATGAAACGCTACGACAAAAGCAGAGGTGTATATGGAAGCCCTAAGATTCACGCTTTATTACAACAATCAGGAATAATAGCAGGAAAGAATAGATTTGCCAGAATAATGCAGGAAAGTGGATTAAAAGCACGTTGTGCGCGGATATATAAGAACAATACAGCGCATGATCGGTTTTACGCCAGTATCAACAACAAGATCCATACATTAGAAGCAACAGCACCCAACCAGATATGGGTGGGTGATGTCACTTATCTATAAGTTAATGAAGAGTGGCGATACCTGGCCGTTATCATGGATAAATACTCGCGAAAAATAGTAGGTTGGTCCTTGTCTGTTAAGCGAAATGTAGAACCTTCTTTAACTGCATTCAAACGAGCTACAACAAATCGATTAATACAATCGGGTTTGTATTTTCATTCTGATAGAGGGTCAGAATATGTTGCACATAAATATAGAAACTGGCTTAAAAAGAATGGCGTAATCCAAAGTTTAAATCGAAAAGGTGTCATGAATGATAATGCCGAAATGGAGTCTTTCTTCCATCAATTTAAAGCTGAACGATTGCATAAAAACGAGTTCACAACTGAAGGTGAGTTGAGAGCGGTGATAATAGAGTATGTACGGTTTTATAACTCAAACAGAATACATTCTTCACTGGGTTATTTGACGCCAGATGATTATGAAGTAATAATGAGTTGAAAATTATAATGATAATTAGATATGTGTTCAAAACTGGGGAAGGTTCCCTGCGCTTCGTTTGCACCGCACAGCTTAGTCGTTATGTGAAAATATGAAATGAAAATAAAAATTGGTATTGTATTAATACTGCTATCACTTATTATTTACTACACTGTTAACGTAATGCCGGTGCTAGAAACATATAAAAAGATAGTAGTTTTATTTCTTCTATTTGCAGGCGCATTAGCAGTTTTATATAAATATATCATTGTTATAAATACATTAAACGGTTATGTAAAAATAGGACTAAATATTCTCTCTTGGTTAACGTTGATATTGGTAGGTATTATTACTTTCATAGGAATACTGGTTAGTAAAGATACGAAACCATCATTAATACTTTGTGACAAAAATAGCCATTATTATTTTTATGAAAAAAGATTCTTACATGATTATATGGGCATAATAGCGTATAAAAAATATGGACCTATTTTATTCCCGTTATGGGAAACAAAAGAAGATATTGGAGTCAATAAAGCGCATTATAAAAATTATAAAGTCACATCAGGAAATATGGAATTTATATTCTTAAAAAATTCTACTGTTACACTAAATGGTGAGCTTTTAGAAGACAAGTGTATGTAAATACATAACGAATAAGGATAGATCGTGAGACCGAAGCGAACCACGATCTTATCCGGTTGTTGAACAAGCCCAACTTCCAGCGCTTCTTATAAGCAAATATCTATTTTAATTTAACTCCGATGCGAGCCCTTTTTTAAAGGGCTCTTTTTGATAGGCGAACGGGGTCGGCTGTGTCTCACAACATTTTTAAAAATTAAAATCATATGTGTGCTCGTCTCCTGTTTTGGTTTTAGGTTTTAGTCGCTTACACGCTAACCCGATCGTGATGCCTGTTGGATAATTTTAATTTGCATCTCCGACTGATACTGCGGGCAAATAAATTTCGCCCTAGGCCGCAGTGACTTCTCTTTAAACTTCGCCTGTAATATAAGTTGAACCCGTTTGAGTAGTGGCTTTGCGTTGGCGTGTTGAAAACCGTAATCTCTGACACGTCTAAAACCCGTCGGGAAATTAACAGGGACAGTCATCATCGAATTAACAGGAATTAACAGGGACAGTCATCATAAACTTTCCTATCGGATTTTTTTTATCTGATTCGCTCATATAAATCGATGACCTTTATATGCCAAGGCTTGTTATATCAGTGGCCTTACTGATTGTTTGTTTTTCCGATGGCTCGTTAAACAGATCTCCCCAGATAAGTGCGTGAACTGTCACTGCACTGCCTCATCATTTACCCTGTCTCGCGATTCGTGGGTTTCGTTATGCTTGGCTAACTCACCCCTGAGACTCGGCCTCATATGATGTTTCTGTTCGTAGGCTCGCAGTTTTGCGCTCGGGCTTCCTCTCCACAATTCCTCACGGACTTGCAGTTGCCGTCGGCTAGTAGTTATACTGTCTATAAAATATAAACAGGTGAATCTCCTACAGAGGACTTTCACCTCATTAGTTCACGCCCATGCTGGGCGTACCAAAACGGTAAAGTTCGTGTGTGCAAAAAGCTGCACACACTTGGACCAAGCAAACAGCGTGCTTGGCCACTTACCTCGCCGTTATGTGTTTATGCGTGTGGTTTTATGAATCGAAAAATCGGCGTATTACTAGGTCTAGTCATCGCACTAAGTGGGTGCGAGCTTTTTATACCCTGTAATACTGACAATTCTAAAGATGAGCCTGTATTAGTTAAAGAGCTTATCTGCATAAGTACTATTGAGTACTTAGATAATAGTGCTATTCGTTTAGTTGCAGAAAGAGACTGTCCAGTACATTTTGAAGACAAAAATGGGAAAAGCATCAAGTCAAATGTCCTTCATGTTTCGGATATTATACTTATATCAGATGAACATTATGGAAGTGGCTCAAAGATTTTGAGTATCGAGGCAAACAACATTCTCCTGGAAGTAAATGAAGGATGGAGTTACCCAACTTCTACACGATGTTCACTAGGATCATCAAGAGGTAGGATAATTGTTAAACCTTATGTGCAATGATACATCACATAACAGGAATTAACAGGGACAGTCATCATCGAATTAACAGGAATTAACAGGGACAGTCATCATAAACTTTCCTATCGGATTTTTTTTTATCTGATTCGCTCATATAAATCGATGACCTTTATATGCCAAGGCTTGTTATATCAGTGGCCTTACTGATTGTTTGTTTTTCCGATGGCTCGTTAAACAGATCTCCCCAGATAAGTGCGTGAACTGTCACTGCACTGCCTCATCATTTACCCTGTCTCGCGATTCGTGGGTTTCGTTATGCTTGGCTAACTCACCCCTGAGACTCGGCCTCATATGATGTTTCTGTTCGTAGGCTCGCAGTTTTGCGCTCGGGCTTCCTCTCCACAATTCCTCACGGACTTGCAGTTGCCGTCGGCTAGTAGTTATACTGTCTATAAAATATAAACAGGTGAATCTCCTACAGAGGACTTTCACCTCATAAGTTCACGCCCATGCTGGGCGTACCAAATCGTTCAAACGGACACTTAATGTGTCTCGCCTTTTGTGATTTCCGCTTCGCTCCATATTGCCACAAAAGCCAAGCCACATTAAGTGCCGGTTAACTCGGCGTTATGCATATAAAAAATGAAATACTTTAAATATCTCACATCCCTACTTTTGATAGCTATTCTTACAGGGTGCAGCGGCATGGTTCGCGAAGAAGTTTTAACTTTCAGTGAAGCCCCGAATACTAGGTATGTAACATATAACCTGGCAGGCGCTGATCTCATGATTAAGTCAGTTGTAATATCACAGGAATTAAAAGCTGTGTTTGGTCCCCTTTTAATTTTACCTGCATTTACCTCTGAGGTAGAAATCATTAATAAACCACTGTCTATTGAGTTTCTAATCTTTGTTAAACAAGGAGAAGTGGCATTAGATCTAGATTCTATTAGCGCCGTTATTAATGAAGCTGATACAAACCTCCCCATAATAAAAAAAGAAATCGAAAATATAATACATCACAAAACCAGAAGATCTGAGTCTACCTGGGAGCCAACCTTTGGTTCAAAAATATTACCCACAAAAAGTTCACCTTACAGCTTTAAGCTTACATTTGACATTCCAAGACAAGAAGTTAAGTCACTCCGTTTATCTTTCGGTAATTTAACTGTCAATGGGAAAAAAGCCATAGTAAACCCACTTGTTTTTGAACGATTGTTTCGGACAATTGGTAGATAAAAGTTAATAGTGACTGTCCTTCTTAGTCATAGAGACTTTTACGTAACTTTTTAATAGTGACTGTCCTTCTTAGTTTCTTAGTTTTTATAGTATGATGCGGGCAACTGATTTTTTAAATGAAATGATTGGTGAGAAACATTTGCAGCAGCATTATATGTCTTTGTACATTAAGTCACTTTCTCAGAAGCTCAGAAATCCACAACGTGTACCTATGAAAGTAATTATAGTATATACGACTTGTTTGGCAGGCATTAAAAGGTGCCGGTGACAAATAAAAACCAATTACTCCTCATTTGTCACAGCCCCCTTTATTGCTTATCATGCTGTGCTTCACTGATTAACCCGTCGGCAGACCATGGACCCACAACTCATCTCTATCCATTACACTGATCCACTCTGGATCGCCATTGCTTTCATCTGTGGCCTGGCGGTCAGGGTGGTGGGTTTGCCGCCACTGGTTGGTTTTCTGGCGGCCGGGTTCTTGCTCAACGCCCTGGGTGCACAGGGTGGTGAGTTCCTGGATGCGATGGCCGACATGGGCATCACCCTGCTGCTGTTCACTATTGGGCTTAAGCTCAAACTGAAGTCGTTAGCGAGACCTGAGGTGTGGGGCGTCGCGACTCTGCATATGGCTGCAACCACGTTGTTGATTGCCACGATGGTGCTGTTTCTATCGTATACCAGCTTGCCGCTTCTGTCCGATCTTGATATGGAGACAGCCTTACTCATCGGTTTCGCCATGTCCTTCTCAAGCACCGTGTTCGCTGTAAAAATCCTCGATGAACTTGGTGCAACGAGTGCCGGGCATGGGCGCATCGCGATCGGTGTGCTGGTGGTGCAGGATATCGCGGCGGTTGTGTTCATCGCAGTGTCGATGGGCAAGTTGCCTACTTCTCTGGCGTTGGCATTATTCGCACTTATACCCTTGCGTTTCCTGATGTACCGATTACTCGACAAGGTGGGCCATGGCGAGCTGCTGATCCTGTTCAGTATCACGCTGGCACTGGTCGGTGCGGATATCTTCGAGATGGTCGGCATCAAGGCGGACGTCGGGGCGTTGGTGTTCGGCATGCTGTTCGCCAATCACCCCAAAGCTAACGAGATGGCGAAAGCACTGCTCGGATTCAAGGAGCTGTTCCTGGTAGGCTTCTTCCTCAGTGTCGGCATGACCGCCACGCCAGGCTGGACCGAAGTCATGATTGCACTGTTGTTCATTGTGTTTTTGCCGCTCAAGGTGGCGTTGTACTTCGGGCTGTTCAACCTGTTCAGCCTCAGGTCCAGTACCTCCTGGCGTACCTCCCTTAATCTGGCGAATTACAGTGAGTTCGGCTTGATCGTCGGCGCTATAGCGGCCTCGTCGGGCTGGTTGCCGAAAGAATGGTTGGCCGTGTTCGCCGTCGTGATGTCGATCTCTTTTATTGTTTCAGCGCCGTTGGTAAATATCCGGGATAGCTTGTACCAGACATGGCGACCCCGATTGAAACGCTTCGAGCGGTCTACGCGTCTATCGGGCGAAGAGGACCTGGACCTGGCGGGAATCAAAGTGGTGGTGTTCGGCATGGGGCGGATGGGCACGGCAGCCTATGTTGCGATGGAACCAGACTACCCGGGTCATCTGGTCGGTGTGGAAATCGAGGAGGATAAGGCGACGCAGCACAGTGCAACGGGCAGAAACGTGGTTTGCGGGGATGCGACCAACCCGGATTTCTGGACGCGTGCGCCTGAATTGCTCGACGGGCTGGAATGGGTATTGCTGACCTTGCCATCGCAAAACGCCAATATGAATGCAGCATTACGGCTCAAGGATATGGGGTATCAGGGTCGTATCGCCGCAACCACAAAATTCCACGATGAGGAAGACGCCTTGAAGGCAGTTGGGGTTGAGCATACTTTCAATATCTACACTGAAGCCGGCCTGGGTTTCGCCAATGAAATACATAATTTTACGGGTAAGTAAGTTAAAGAGGCAGGTAATAAAACGATAATAAAGAATTAAAAGGGGGATGGTAGTAACAGGCATATTTATTACACCATGATTACTAAACGCACTACCGAATATTTATTATTTACATACACACTAATAATATAACGAGTTAATTAAGAAAGATTGGGGGCAGATCTTTCCATGCCACATGCAAGTTTTATTTTAATCATTTTAAAGCCAGCCGGTTTTTACTAGAAATAAAATGCACACTCATCGCGGTAGCCTTTTAAAAAAAGACTTAGAGTGAGTCAAAAAAAGTTTATTCTAGGTAAACAGGAAAAATCCAACCGTGAGTACGTTGTTGCATTTGTCGGAACTGATATCTGGGCTGTGAAATGGCGCAATATGAAAATTCATTTCAAAACAGCTGAAGAGACTCATGATCGAATAGTGAATGGGTATAGTTTTCCTCAGGTTTACGACATTAAAAACGACCCTTCAGAGAATTATGAATTATGGGGCAATGAAGGAAATGTACATACGTGGATCATGGAGCCTGTATCTATAATTTTAAACAATCTTCAAGCCAGTATGGTTAAGTATAGAAACATAAAACCCGGCGAAGAGTTTAGGGCTACAAATAAGCAATGCAAGATTGAGGTAGATCTTTCCTTGACACATTTAGATTCACTGATTTTAACTATTCTATTTTTCCTATACGACATGCAAAGACCTGGCCCCAATCAGTGGGCCCCAATCAGTGCATATACAATTTTTACGACTTTCTAATTAATTATATTTTGAAGTTGAATTTTTCTTATTTATTGATTGATATCAAGATAATTTACTTGTTTCAGGCATGTAATGAATATAGATATTAATAGTCTTGAACATCCAATTTTCAGTGGCTCGCTGAAAGGGTTGGGTTTATATTTTTAAGTAATCAACAACACTGGTCAGTGACATTAATGGATAAAGTATGCTGCAAAAAAACTCATTTAGAGCGTCCAGTATAATTTTATTTCTGTTAGCACTAACAGGCTGCAATAGTGGCGGTAGTGTGCCTGTTGGTGTAATAGATGATATTGCACCTACTGTTCTGGTAAATCCAGTTATTCGGCCATTAAATGACAGCACAAAAATAACGCTTAGTTTTAGTGAGTCGATGGACACAGCAACTCTGCTACTGAGTGGTGATCTGGCAACTGATGCTAATGGCGGCATATGGAGTAGCGTAAAGGATACCCATGATACGTTAATTATAAGTCCGAATGCGAACTGGACAACAGGCACAGGACGAACGCTAACAGTAGATGCCAAAGATCTGGCCGGTAATGGTATAACGCGTTTAACGCTTAGTTACGATATTTATAATAGCAGCATTTTTTTTGTTAGTGCAATGGCGATTGATGATAACGATGATGGTTTAACTCCGGATTCGGCCAAACAAAGTATTACCAAAGCGATTGATCTTGCAGTGTCTCCAGCCGTGATCCTGGTTAATGTAGGCACATATAATGTCAGTTCCGATGCTTCTGGCACTCAGACCCATATCATACTAAAAGAAGGTGTTTCACTGTATGGTGGATACAATAATTCATTTACGCAGCGAAATACAACCCGTTTCACCAGCATTATTACTGACAATAGTAGCTATATAACCGCCAACAACAGCTCACCCAATCGAACTGTAGAAGCGGGTCTGGGAATTACACCTGCAACTGTAATAGACGGTTTTACACTCAATGGAAGCAGCCAGGCAGGTGCCGATTACACTGCGGCTATGCTAGTGCACAGTGGTGGCAAACCCACTATTGAAAATAATATTATAAATGGCGGTAGTGGCAGTCAGTTTAGCCATGGTCTGGTTAATATAGAATCATCTGCAGCAAAAATTTACGCCAACAAAATAAATGGGGGCAGTGGTAACAACCAGTCACGTGCTATTGATAATGAAGGATCTACACCACTTGTTATAGGTAATACAATTAATGGTGGTACAGGCGGGTCAGCTTATGCTGTTTTATGCCGTAGCAATTCTGATGCGGTTATTAGTGAGAATGAAATAAATGGTGGAAATGGCGTGGCTGTAAGTTATGGTGTATATAGTTCTGACTCAGCACCTACCGTTAATAGCAACACGATAAATGGCGGAAGCTCTTCTGCCACATATGCTATCTACAATGATTTCTCCTCAAGCCCATTGATTTCAAAGAATAGTATTCATGGAGGTAGCGGGTTTACAGCTAGTTATGGTGTATACAATATATTATCTTCAGCGGAAGTTTTTAACAATAATATATATGGTGGTAGCAGCAGTAATGCCAGCTATGGTATTGCAAACGGTAGTGCCATCACCGTTATTCGCAATAATAATATTGATGGTGGTGGTGCCATGAATGCATACGGCATCATCTTTAATTCAAACGCGGTTAGCATCGACAATAACATTATCTTTACTAGCGGTGGAACGAGTGTTGCGTATTGCCTGTTTGAGGAGGATGCCTCAGGTGACCCGGCCTCAGTACGTAATAACAACCTCTATGGCTGTGCCACTGCTTTGTATCTGGATTATGGCACCAGTACTAACTGTGCAACGGGTGCAACCTGTATTACATCAATTACTAATGTAAACATTCTGGGTGACACTACAGCTTCTGGCAATATCTCAACTGATTCAATACTAGAAGATATTGACGGTGCTGATGATGACATCTCAACTATGCAAGATAATGACTGGCATTTTAGTGATTTGTCGCCAGGTGTTTTAACTTTCGGTGGCCTGAATGGAGTCGACGATGGTGGCTGGGGCTTTACCGATGACATGGATAGCACTACCCGCCCAACTAGTGGCAACCCATGGTCAATAGGAGCTTATGAGCCATAGAGAACTTCATATTTTCGTTGCACACTAATTTAAAAGAAAAAAAATAAAGTTTTACAGTGACTGTCCTTCTTAGTTTTTCTTAGTTTGGTCCTTCTTAGTTTGGAATTAGTTATTTCAAGCATTCAACCCGTATCGCCATTCCATTTCTGCTAATTCTCACCTCTATCTTAAATAAAACAAACAACTTACTTGTTTAGATTTATTGCCTGCTTTTAACGATAGAGACTTTTACGTAACTTTTTAACAGTGACTGTCCTTTTTAGTCGTGTAACTTTTTAACAGTGACTGTCCTTTTTAGTCACTTTTTAACAGTGACTGTCCTTTTTAGTCCACTTTTTAGTCGTGACTGTCCTTTTTAGTCCTTTAGTCTGGTCTTTTTAGTCTTTTTAGTCTTACTGTCCTTCTTAGTCTTCTTCTTAGTCTTGCTGAAAATAACCGAACACCGTACTTAAGAACTTATTAAAATAGAGACCTAGATAGAATCTATTTTTTTGTAATTCTGGGTGCCCTGTTTATTGTGCGATAGAAGAAGTGACTAAGTCCAAACATACACATCCATGTGTTTTTACAGACTATATGCAGTAATAATTTATATGACCTACTACACAGGATACAAACTTAGTCATCAACCTCAACGGTACCGCAAGCAATAGGTAAACTTGGTATATAAGTACCGTTTACCGTCATGCCATGTAAAACAATGGAGCGTTTACCGATTGGCTGAACTGTAGCGGGATTGATACTAAACTTTGCTTCATAGCGCAGCTCGCCATTTGCACTGACTAGATCAAACGGTGTTAATGGTAAAACGATTGGCCCGTAAAATGGCAATCCCTCACCAACTGAAATGAGCCCATCAGCATTTACATCTGCACTAATATCTGGGCAGGTGGCTTCCCGTACAGGGTTTGATAAACCATGAATATGTTGAGGATGAGGCCTATCAATTTCAAGGCCTTCTGCTTCCAGACTGATTTTTATGGTATTGCCTTTTTTTATTTCAATCTCAGCTTCGCCGCGTACACCTGAACCATTTAACGGATATAAATGAATCTTGTATTCTAATGAATCCTCTTCACTAGCCTGTAGCGGTGTAGACACGCACCAAAACAATAACGGAACAGCCAAAAATTTTGTCGTGATATTCATGATTTGTTTCCTCTCTATAGTTAGATTTTCATTTAGTGTTTCAATCCTGAAGCTTGATTAAAACAAGATAACTATACTCCTATGGCTATTGAATTCCTCACGTAAAGATAAAATATTTATCACGAAAAAACAAAGCTTAGTCAAAATTTAAACCTTTTGTTATAGTGGTTGTCCAGCTATGAAATTAGTTCACGCCCATGCTGGGCGTACCAGGCAAATCAACGCAGACCAAAAAACCTTAACTTGAATTGGCTCTTTTTATGTATACTACCAATCACTACAATTATTTAGCTCTCTACTGGGTTTTCGGCCGATTATTAGGACGTTAGAACAACTGATAAATTGGATCAGAGTAAATGTTTGATGAATAAACTTTCTGTTTTAATTATATTGTTCACCCAACCGATATTACTCCTGTAAATTAAGAATAAAGCTCTTATTTTGGACCCTTTATGAAAATGATTTCGTATTTAAAAAACATAGTATCTAGACTTATCTTTTTAGCTATTCCTTTTGTATTCATTGCTTGCAGTAATGGCGACAATGGTGATTCTGGTTCTAAAATGGGAGGATCGATTCAAGGCATACTTTTATCATTATCAAGAGACGTTACTACCTTCTCTGGCACTGCAGGCTCATTTGGCGCTGTCGATGGCGCCGGGGTGGATGCACGATTTAATTACCCCTGGGAAATCACCACAGATGGCACGCACCTCTACATAACTGATGAATCAACCATTCGTAAAATTTCGATTGCTTCAGGCATTGTCTCTACTTTGGCAGGTAAAGCAAGTTTATCTGGTTCTGTAGATGGCACCGGGGTAGATGCACGATTTTTAGTTCCTCGCGGTGTAACTACCGATGGAACCAATCTCTATGTGGTGGATTCTTACAACTCTACGATTCGTAAAATTGTTATTGAAACTGGCGTGGTCAACACTATCGCAGGCACCGCGGGTATATCTGGCACAGCCGATGGCACCGGAGCAACCGCTCAATTTAATCTTCCCGGTGGCATTACCACTGACGGCGCGAATCTCTATGTAACAGAACCATACAGTCACACCATACGAAAAATAGTTATTGATAGTGGTGTGGTTACAACTCTAGCAGGCACCGCAAGTTTATCTGGCTCTGCCGATGGTACCAGGGCAGATGCGAGATTCGACACGCCTGCTGGAATTACTACTGACGGCAAAAATCTTTTTGTGGCTGGCAACCGTACCGTACGTAAAATTGTAATAGCTACTGGCGTAGTCACTACATTGGCAGGGAATGTGAGTATAGCCGGATCTACTGACGGGACAGGAGATACCGCGCGATTCGCTGCACCAGCTGGTATCACCTCCGATGGTACTCATCTCTATGTAACAGATAATAACCGAATCATACGTAAAATAACGATAGCTACTAGCGCTGTTACCACTTTGGCTGGTGATGCTAATTCTTTAGGTTCAGATGACGGTACAGGGGTAACAGCCCGATTTGATAACCCTATAGGTATCACTACAGATGGAACATACCTATACGTGGTGGATCGCTCCAATCATACAATACGAAAAATCAATTAGGTTCTGGTAGATGAAGTTTAAAAAAATTAAGTTCGTGTGCGAAAAGCACGCACGCTTGGACCGGCTAAAAAATGCCGGCCACTTATTAAAACGTTGAGGCTATAGAAAAACCACTGAAGTTATATTTTAACTTAATAATCGGCTCTCATAGTTGCGTAGAATAATTATTGCAGTATAAAGTAGATACAGAATTTAAAAACAGGCCTATTTCGTAGGCTAATTTTTAACCAAAATTTAGGTTAGAGGTTTTTCTACAGCCTCGTTAAATATAAGAAGGAGCTATGCGGTGGCAAAGAAACATAAATTTATCGCTTCCATAACTCAGATGACAAAAAATGGAGCACCTGTATATGCAGGGTGTGAACACTATAGTGGTGAAGCTGTTTTTACATCGACATTTAATACTTGCTACTTTGATGGCGTAACTCTTATAAAAATAAAAGGTGGCGGTATTAATGATAGCAACTACAAGTGCGAAGAAAGCGGTGAGTCTTATCGAGTAATGAAATTTAAAAAGTTACAATAAACTTAAATATATAAATCGGGTAAGGCCTGAAATTTAATCAAGAAACAAGGGAAATCAAGGGGTCAAATCTTGACTTTACACATTAAGCTCTCTAAAAACTTGTGGGTCGGTTAATAATTTACCGAGCACTCACACCAAGATATCCATAAAAACAAAAGCTTAGTCAAAATTTAAACCTTTTGTTATAGTGGGTGTCCAACTATGAATTTCTTTTAAAATTGTACAATAACTAATGCTTAAAAAACTAAAACTATTACTTCTATTTTTATGCTTAATTTGTTTGGGTTACTGGTTTCTCATTGAGTTTCCTACATTTTTATTTTCTCATAAACATCAAAATTCCAATTTAATAATATATAGTGACAAACCAATTCCTTCAAGTATTAAAGATATTTCAGATGAAGTACTTTTACGCTTGAAAAAATCCAGCATTTTTAAGAAAAACAAAACATATGCGGTATTTATTTCACATGATAGTTGGCGGTGGATGTTGCTTTCGTATCCTGCTAACTTGACTACAGGGCTAGGAGGTTTTAATGCTGGTTTTCATGGTAATGCTTTTATACGTCCAAGCGTCATATCTGAAAACAGAATAATTCCACCAGGCAGTGATCTGCTTGATGCAGAGCAACGCGATTTAGTCTATTTCATTACACACGAAGTTGTACATGGGTTGCTATACGATGAGGTTGGTTATGTTTCAAATTTTATTAATTACCCAAAATGGTTCCAAGATGGGTATCCAGATTATATTGCCAAAGAATCTTTTAATTTTAAAAAGAATTTAATGCAGTTTAAGAGAAATGAAAAAAGGCTTACTGTTCAGTCTGGTTTATATGTGAGGTATCATCTATATGTGGCGTATTTGATGGATATAAAAGGATATACTATTAAGGAAATTATGAAGAACATCCCAGATGAGTCAGATATTGTTCATTCTTTAGAGTCTTTTAGTTTATGAAGCAAGGTGCAAACAAAGGAAATACACTTGAGCACACTTGGACAACCAAAAACAAGAACAAGGAATAAAATTTTGTCTTAACACATTAAGCTCTCTAAAATGATGTGAATCGGTTAATGATTCGCTAAATTTTCAATAATATCAAATCAAACTCCTGCCTCTGTAACTTTCCCCTATCTATAATGCCAATTATCCGTAATTCACCGGACACTCACACCAAGATATCAATAAAAACAAAAGCTTAGTCAAAATTTAAACCTTTTGTTATAGTGAGTATCCAGCTATGTATCTGGCTATGTATCTGGCTTTATTGGTGAGCAAGGTTTTTATGAGCAAATAAAACAGCACGTAAGCGCTTTCGAAAAAATGGTAAATCACGTAATATTGTTTGAGGTAATAAAGGTATAAAAATCGCTTCAAAATGGAGTATTTCAAGAACTTATAACAAATTGTTCGAAAATCACCGCCAAACAGCGGCGACCTTTTAACTCAGCTTGGGGTAAATAGGAGATCATATGAAGTTAGATGATGGAGAAACACTAGAGCTTGATATAATGCCAGATAAAAAGATATTGGTTATTTGGTTTTTGACTAAAACAATAACTTATTCAGTTGCAACGATGTTTTTTGTTTTCATGGCACTGTTCTTTGTTAATGCTATCAATTTGGCTTCTGAAGTAGAACCAGAAGTGAAAGATATAACTGAAATAAGTCAAAGCAAAACAACTACAGAAGACAAAGATAATGTGACTAAAAAGGATATTGATCACCCATTTAGTATCATAGTCAATTATTGGGGGTCGGCGATTGCTCTTGTGGTGTTTGCGTCATTATTGATACAAATATATTTAATTTATCTTAGAAAAACATATCGTTACATTATTACTAATAGAAGGTGTATTTTTGTCGGAGGTATATTAAAAAGAATTGAAAGAACTGTACCATATAAAAAAATCACTGACATTCAGCGATCACAGAACATTATTGAACGCATGCTCGGTATATGGAACGTACAAATCTTCACGCCAGGCACATCAAGTATTCAAATCGGCCAAGCCAAAGCAAGAGCAGAACTTAATTTTGACGGCGTATTGAATAGTGAAGAATTATATGAAGCTATTAATAGGCACACGCAAAAAAATGGGTGAATCCCTAACAAGTAAATTAACATTGAGAGTTTTGAGTTACGGCCTAAAAATGCGGTTCGCAGCTGAAAGTTATTAAAATATTATGTCAGAATAAAGTAAAGAATATATGAGGCCAGAGCCAATGTCAGTAAGCTAAGGTTTTTTATGGAGGCGCGGCTTTAGCCGCGCAAATAAAATTGCTATGATATCAGCTAGTTAATGCGCGACTGAAGTCGCACCTCCAGAGAGATTATCTTTAACTTAATGGCATTGTATCATAGCCAATGTCAGGGCATTGGGGTTAGAGCAGATTTTTCGCTAATATTAGAAAAATGGTTCTCTGGCCACATTTAATCACGACGCACTACAAAACTAAAATGGAGAAAGGAAATGAGAAAGATCATACAGTTTGGTGAAGTTGTTGAAGGTTATGACATACCCGTTTTAAATGAGCGTGAAATACGCGCCGCAGCAGGGCTATTGTTTTTAATGATGTTTATCTCGGTCATGAATGCAGCACTGGTTGCTAACTTTGTTATGCTGAAGTTTGCGGTCATTATATTCCTAACCGATATTATCATCCGTGCGTTTATTAGCCCACGCTATGCACCTACATTAATTCTTGGACGTTTGATTGTAAGAAACCAGAACCCTGAATATGTTGGTGCTGCGCAGAAAAAATTTGCCTGGTATATCGGCATCGTATTGGGCGCACTTTTTTTCACCTTTACCGTTGCGATGAATTCAGTTAGCCCGATCTCTGGCATTATTTGTTTTACTTGCCTGATCTTCCTGTTTTTTGAAGCCGCCTTTGGTATTTGTTTAGGCTGCTTGTTCTATCCCATGTTTTTCAAAAACAAGGTACAATACTGCCCGGGTGAAGTTTGTGATGTAAATGACAAGCAGGACATACAAAAGACATCCTGGCCACAGATACTAATCGCGCTTGGCTTTATTGTGTATATTGTTGTAATAGTAAATGTATTTAATGAAAGCTTTAGCGAAACTCCTTATGACTTGTTTGGATTAGATGATACAGGTGTATTTAGGGAGTGGAAATAACATTTAAAGTGTCGACCCATTTAATCTTTTTACTTAATGAAAGATACTAACAATTACTATAAGTCATTCGCTTTGCTCATTGGGACGCGCCAAAAATCGCGCTCTTTATTTAAGTTGTTAGCAGCACAAGGAAGTTAAAGTGTTTAAAAATAAAAAAGCGCTTCTGTTAGATATGAATAGTACCTTTATGTTTGGTGAGGACAGGTTCGACGAAGACGAAGACTTCTCAATCTATTACCATAGTATTGGTGGAAAACTGTCTAAAGATGATTTAGACCTCATTATCAGGTCGGCTTATAAGTATCTTGATGACAGATACCCGGATGAAAGATACCGGCATACTTTTCCCTCAGTAGAAAAAGCGATTGAGAGTACATTAGATGTAGAGCTACTTAAGGAAGAGAAAGAAAAAATCATTAATACTTTCGCTTTTCATGAACTCGGCCACATCCCGTATGAATTTTCTGATGCACTGCATACACTAAAAAAACATTTCATTCTGTCTGTTGTTATCGATATATGGTCACCTAAAGAATCATGGCTTGAAATATTTGAAAAGTCAGGAGTAAGCGAGTTATTCTCGGCTGCTTCGTTTTCTTCTGATCATGGAATGGTAAAACCATCACCTAAACCATTTGAACTTGTTGTTAATCATTTAAACATACCTAAAAAAGAGTGTTTAGTTGTTGGAGATTCACCAAGAAGAGATCTTGGCGGAGCTATAGCAGCTGGAATTGATTGTATTTTAGTCGGAGGAGCTCATGACCAAAGAGCAACTAACAGCTACCCAAGTCTTTTAGAGTTTTGCAATGAAATCAAATAGAACAGCTAATGAAAATACTACATAGAAAATACTACATGGGAAATACTAGATGGAAAATCTTACATGAATCTTACATGGACATCCATCTTAACAATATAAAAAAAATCTTATCAATAACTTATAAATTAGCATCGCAGAAATAATTAAATTAAGGCCCACCTTTTTTACTTGCAAGGAGATAAAGTATATGTATGAAGTTATAGAAACAACTTCCTATAAATTCGATGAAAAAATTAATGGGAAAAAGCGCGATAAACCCGTCGAAATCATCATTGAGACAATGGGGTGGTTTTATGCGCGTATCCCGGTATTTGAACGCCCTATCTATGTAGAAGGTGTCATTGAAGTGACCGAGGTTGATGTACACCCAAATACTCCCCACCCTATAAGCCAGTTTTCAGTTTCAGCATCTGTTAAAAGTCGAAATTTCATGAAGGGTAATGTAAGAAATTCAGGGCGTCCAGATATGCATAAGGATTACATTATGACATTGGAGCTAGGTGGTCCCGATGTTCCATTTAATATTATTCCCCTATGGGCAAATTTTCAAAACAATGCCAACTGGAAAAAATTTGAAACTAATGCTAAGAACCTTGCAATGAATAGCCAGGAAGAGCTGATATTCCAGGCATCTGCTATCTATCTCGATTCTGAATCTGCATTCGACAGGGCCTCTACACCTGTCGGCATCTACGTTGACATCTTAGAAGGAGATAATGTGGTTGATTCATTTAGATTAGAACAAAGACCATCCGCTGATCTATCATCGGGTGAAGGTAATGAGATGGCTGTACACGAGAAACCACTGGAAAGTCAGTCAATGAATAAACCCCAAAAGCCATCAGCGATTCTTCAAGGCGGGATCTTTAAGCAAAAGTTAACTCAAAAAGTTCAGGATCGAAGAGTGAAACACGGCTTACTTAAATTGAGAACGATTAGTCAAAAGAAACCGCCTGGAGATTAATTGGGGCCAGAGTTAATGCCATTAAGTTAAGGGTAATCACTCTGGAGGTGCGACTTCAGTCGCGCATTAACTAGCTGATTTCATAGTCACTTTATTTGCGCGGCTAAAGCCGCACCTCCATAAAAATTTTAGCTTAATGGCATTGGGGCCAGAGTGATTGGGACCCGAGTGATTGGGACCACTGTGATTGGGGCCAGGTCTTTCCATGCCACATTCTCTATGAGACTAACTCGGACTCCTCTGTTAATAACTGGTTCAACACAAGAGTTTAGATGTGTTCCATATCGATACTTGTGGTCAACTCTTGCGGGTGTCCGGAAAAGTTTCCGGAAAAGTTCGAAATATATAAATCCAGATATTTACTTATTAGGAGTCAAAAGTGTCAATTGATATAGAAGCTATAACTGATTACTTCCTCGAACTTGATGCATTAAAACTCATTAATCGACGCACTTATATTAATGGCGGTCTTCGCGTAGAAAATTCAGCTGAACACTCGTGGCATCTAGCTATGGCTTGCTGGTCAATAGCAAGAAGCTTTGATATTGACGTATCAGAAGAGAAATTATTAAAACTTGCTCTTGTTCATGATCTAGGCGAAATTGATGCTGGTGATACATTTCTTTACTCAAAAGATAGGCATACTGCACATGTAGCTGAACGAGAGTGCGTAAGACGTTTAGAAAATCATTCTGGCAATTCTGTTTCTGAGCTTTCAGCATTGTGGGAAGAACAAGAAAATGGTGTTAGCCTGGAAACCAAATTATTAAAAACTGTTGATAGACTTTTACCATTTCTCCACAATATCTCGAGCAATGGTAAAACTTGGAAAGAGTTAAAAATAGAGAAATCACAAGTATTAATGGCACATGCATTTATCGCAGATGATTTTCCAGAAATTCACACGTGGATGCTTGATAAAATTCATGTCGCAGTAAAAGAAGGGTGGCTGAATGACTCCTAACAAAAACTCAAGGGAGCAACTAGCTTGATCTTTAATCTTTGATTCATGACAACCCAAGACTAACTCGGATACCTCTGTAAGAAATGATTCAACACGACAGTTTAGATGTGCTCCATATCGATACTTGTAGGCGACTCTTGAGGGTGACTGGAAAAGTTGTAGTACAGAACTATTTTATAACCTGTCAGATTAGATTTGTGCCACTACAAATTAGCACCACTACTAATTATCAAATTCATCTTCATCATCCCGCGAATCAGTTTCTTTTTTATCTTCTTCAACCTCAGTATAAAGCGTTATTCGAGCTGGAAAAATTCTATCGCCGGCCAATGCTCTCGCACAATAGTCAGTATCATCAATGAACTTATCCCATAGATCATTTGTTAAACCTTCAGCTAACAGCCATATACCACCGGTTGCGACAATAAGACTGACATTCGTTGCAGTTTTTGTGGTACTTACCGTCGTACCGGCAACATCTGGCTTGATAGCTGGCGAGTTCAATGGGCCCGTAATATTGACCGGGACCATTGCAACTCGCAGCAATGAAGTCCGCTTAGAACGGGGAGCAACATAAAGAGACAGGCTTTCATTTGTCAGATCGATATCGCCTGTACCCAATGCTGAGATAGCACCGGTATTGACTACCATAGAGTGGGTGGCGGCAATACCGTTATTTATATTAAATTGAACTACACCGCAGTTTATTTTCTGTCGGTCGCTGGTATTTGTAAAAGGAATCATAGATACCAGATCTTTCGACAGAAGTTTTAGCGTACCTTGATTCAGTGTGCCATCTACGGTAGTTAATCTAACGCTACCATCTAAGTTAGCCATCAGCTCACTGATTGATTCACCCTCACTTGTTAATTTTACTTTAGAGTCTAAATCACCTTTAGCGTATTCTCTCGTACCCAGTATAGCCATTAAATGATCATATCGAAGTTTAACTATTTCGACATCCAGTACAAACCGTGTCCGTTTCCCCGAGTCCAACTCAAGCTGTGTGATTATTGTTCCCTGGGAGAAATCAATTGACAGGGGGTCTATTTTTAAATGGCTGTCTTTTAGTATTAGATTTAAATCAATGTTGTCTATGCTCTGTTTATTCGATATAAGTTTACTCAGTTTGTACTTCAGGTTGAGATCTAATTTATCTAACCCATCCAAAACAGGAAGTGGTTGAGTAGAAAATAATCTGGTTTTTTTAGATTTCTTATTTTTTTTACTTTTCTCTTCTTGTTTTTTAAGTTTTTCCTCCTCACTTTCCTGTATCGTTTGCGGTGCTAATTCATTGAGGTCCAACAACTGACTTTCCAGCTTCGCATCGATAGATGGCCTGTCTCCTCGCAAATCAGCAATCACAGTGCCTGACAAATCATTTTTACCTGCCTTGAACTGCATCTGTTCAAAACGTATATCCATCGGTGAAATGGTTAACAGGCCTTGCAACTTAACTGGCAAGTCAGGGATGCTTTTATTTGGTTTTACTGCGGCTAAGAGACGAGAAATTTTCAGGACACTTTCTTTAGATTCTGGAGTATCAAGCACTATGTTAAGTTCAGCACTGTCAATATTTAGTGGTCTGGTGATACTGCCATCAGCTTCGAAATCTATTTTTAATGCAGCGAGTTGAAGCTTTAGTTTGACCATCTCATTATCGATAACTGAAAAAGGAGAATCTATCTGTCCAGACAGTGACAGAGGATCGTCACCAAAATCACCTTTCAAGTTAAATTTTAGTGGTTTTTTGATACCAAAAAAATCCAGCTTTAGCTGGTCGATATCGGCTGAATGCATCTTGTCCTCTATCTGAAATTTGACGCTGCCATCATCAAGTCGAATTTCGCTTTCCCCTTTCAGACTCAATAATAAAGATTTAAAGTTGTTTCCTCGCGCTTCAAGTTTTACCTTTGAATACAGTGCACCCGATTTGAGTTGTTGAATTTCAAAACTCCGCAAGATCCGACCTAACTGAAGATTATCGATATTTAAATTTACGTTAACAATTGGTGGCTCAACGCTGCTATCAAGCAGTAAGCTACTTTGTATCGGCGCGCCATCCAATTTCAAATCAAACTGCTTTACCTGCAACTTTCCGTCATTCAGCGTTGCGTTAAATTTTATTTTTTCGGGTTCAAGTTTATCAAATTGTAAATAATCTACCCGATAGTCTATATCCGCATCTAGCAACTTCAATAAATCAAAGGGCAAAATAACATCTGGCAACTCGATAACCGCATTTTTATTTTCTGGTTGCGGTTTTTTCTCCTCACGCAAGGCAGTATTCCCAGTTTGTATAGCTATAAACTGATTGAGATTAACCTTATTTGAATGCAGTTTTGCAGTAACTGCCGGACGGCCAGGTTGGTCGACATATGACACATCCCCTGTAAGATCAGTATCATTAAGATCAGCATCAGTATTATCAGTATCAGTAAGATCAGTACCAGCCAGTTTGAGCTTCAGCTTGCTTATGTCATAACCATTTTCTCTATCCGTTAGATCTGCAGAAAAACTCAGTGACATCTGTTGCCCCGTATCAGGAAGGTACTGATATATCGATTGACTGGTCGCAGACTTAAATGTTTTATCGAGATCATCTGCTTCAATCATCAACGAAATATTTATACCCTCTGCTGATAATGGGTTCTTGATTACACCATCAACAGCAACCCTGACGTCTAATACATCAGCTTTGAGCTTAAGTTTAATACCTTGTTTAGCGATATTTTTCGCTGTGACCGTGTTTAAAAAATCAGTCTCCGCAGTCACGTTGAATGCATGCTGGTTAACGACACCATCAACTGAAAAATCAACCTCTTCATCGATGGCAGAATGTGAAAGCTGCAGTCCAAAAACAACATCTGTCTCAATATCACTTACTACGTCTACGTAATATATATGGATAGCATCGAATTGTACTTGCTGTAAAATCGGTAAAAAGGGTAATCGAAATGGTTCTGATGAATCTGGGGCATCACTTGTGAAAATATCGAGTAACCAGTTAATTTTTCCGTCGGCGTTTGTTTCAATAGACAGATCAACACCTTTGAGCAACAATTGATTCACTACCAACCTTTCATCCAACAGCGGCAATAGTTCGAATTTCAACTGCAAAAGCTCTAGTGATAGCATCTGCTCCTGCCTCCCCCAGGGCGCATTAGCAAAGCTGATTTTCTCCAGTTTAAGGGACGGCTGCAGAGAATAGACTATCTGTAGGTCACCCTCAATTTTTAACTGACGTCCGGTCAGCTCGCTCACCTCAGACTCGATGATACCTTTATACCGGTTGATATCCAGCTGGCTGATGATAAAAAGCAAGAGTAATAGCAGTACGACCAGGGCAGATACTGTTACCCATGTAAATTTCCATATTTTTCGTATCACATTCATCTATCAGCCAATTTTATTAAATCTACGCAATTCTTGGGACAGTATACCTATTTAATATTCATTCATAGTAAATAGGTGCACTACCCCTGGCAGTTGGATCCTGAAGTTGGTCCCTGAAGTTGGTCCCTGAAGTTGGTCCCTGAAGTTTGTCCCTGGAGTTGACTAGATTTAGCAGGTAATTTGATATCTTTTTAATTGTGAAACACTTTAATATCAAATTTAGAATTTTTGAGCACTATATTTTTTAGAAACAAACACCAAATACTATTATTAATTTATAATCACATGAGGCGTATGCCATATTTGTTTACTCAGAAGTAATGAATACAAACACTATCATTAATATTTTTTTCACCCCCACCAATATTGAATTCATTATTGCCGACAGCTGAACGTGTATTCGCCTTTGGAGGTTAAGTCTGATGCTGCTATTAATGCAAATAAAGCACCATCATCTGGTACCTGAAGGCTTAGTACCGGATCAGTTTCCATAGAATCAACCGGTGGTTCGCTTTTAGATATCAGTTGTCCATTACTATTAAATATTCTTAGTTCAAGCTCAACTGTTGTAGTTGAGAGCGAAGTATCAACAGCAAAAGTGACAGGCTGTGCTGGATTTAGTGAATTAAATTTAAAGTAGTCAAAATCAAATGCGGTATTAATAGCGGTATCAACGGTATTTAAAGGGCAGTTGACTTCAGCTGCAGTTTGAAACGAATTATTTGGCTCAAATGGATCGACCGTAGTTTCTGCACAATCGACCGAAAGCCGGTAGAACCCAGCGCTACGTATATTCCGTCCGTTAAAATTACTGTCACCAAACGCACTAACTGCAATATATAAACGACCATTTTGTGGAATACTTTGCTGCAGGTAACTGTCTGTTGATACCAGTCGCTCATCATCGGCCAGGCTGTTATCATTTATCTGTAACCGTTGAAAGTTGGTGTTAAACACACCGATCAGGGAATTGAGGGGGCTATCGTCGACGGCAGCATCGACATCAATAGATGCTGTTAACCCGGGAACACCTTGCAGCAAATAATAGTCAACGTCGTCTGCCGATATAAGTGCTGTAAAATTTTGCGTGCCACATTCAAATACGGTTGCAGTAGAGAATTCATTATTGGGTTCATTTTGATCCATAATGGGCGGATCTGCTGCACTGACAGAATATCCTATGGCAATATTTTCAAAGCCGTCCATTGCGATAGATCCCATCCATCGATTCGCGCTATCCGGGGCCAGTGTTCCCTGTTGGTGCAGGTTCCATATTCCCTTTCCCTGCTTTCTTAGATCAAACCATCGAATGCCCCCCTGATCCAGGCCATTTGCATCAACTGTAAAATTTCCCAGCAATACCTGCTCATCCCCTAAATTGCGATGGGTAACACGCCACATAGCCACTTCAAACAAGGGGTCTAAGCTGGTGCCGGTTGAGGCCTGACCAAAACAACCCGTGCTCACCGTTCCGCATAACTCTGATTCAAATTCTGCAATCGGAATTCTGTTAATACCGCTGATGCGGACCTCACTGTTTGTTTCAAACCCAAGATCGAGACTCCATACTTCCATAAAATCATAATTTTCAAGAGCATAATCCGGTGCATGTAATTCATCATCAAAGTGTCGCACTAAATACGCTGGGGTGCCTGGCTTTAGCGCTTGCCTGCCCTCAACATCTGCGGGCGCTAGTGCCTGAAAGGCAAAACCAGGCAGCCTGTTTATTTCTAGACGCTTAATCTCAGCATTATTACCCGATAACATCGCATTGCGATCCAGAACATACACAGTGGGTTCAGATTCGTTGGTGGTGATTAAATATGCACCCCGTGCCATTGAATCGGCGTAAACAGCCATTTTTGGATAGTCGGGGAAATTGGGTGTATCCACCTGATATGTGTACCAACCGCCCGCCAGTGGATCATCACTAGCGGAGAGATAGAAACATAAGCTTCTTAAATTACGGCCCAGTTCCAGCATCACCCATCGGTTGGCAAACTGATCCCATGCGACGATAGGGTCACCTCTGCCATTTTTACAGGCCTCATCCCCCGACCACAGAGACGCCAGTTCCAGCGGCCCTGTAATATGGGAACCATCGTGTTTTGAATAGATTGAAAAGACAGCGCCCGTCGGCGAATTTGCCATTTGGATATAATAATTCAGGCCAACATCACCAACAGGGTCCGCAGGATATGAACCGGTGAAGTTAATTCCATTAAAATTCTGCAGCGGTAAGTCAAACCTGCCACCACAGTCTGGAAACTTAAAAGAAGCGATACGGGTAGACCAGGTGCCAATCGACAGTTCAGTTGACTGATCGCTCCCCACATACAAACCCGTATACCAGAAGGTACAGTCATCAACCGGGTCAAGCGTCATCGCACTATAGTCTCCCCATCGGTTAATACCCCGTTGAGAAAACTGACTTTCAATCAGGCTTACCTCATGGGCACCCAGCACTCCTAACGGATCAAGTGCAGAGCGACCGGCATAACGAAGCGCTGGTGACAGACCTGGCTGAAGTAAATCAGTTTGTTGTAGTGCTTCAGGCATGGCTTGCCGTTTTCTAGATTTTTTTTCAACTACTGCAGGTTTTCCAGGGGGCGTTACGGGCCTGGTTTTTTGTATGGGGCGTAATTCAGTCTGTTTAGATTTTGTCGGTGGGAGTTGTGTAAGATTAATATTGCTGTGCCCTGCTTTTATCATTTTAGTTTGCTGGGACAACACAGAAAATGATATCAATACCGTACTGAAGAGCAAGCATTGGCTCAGTATTTTTATGTTGCAGAAAGATCTAACGATTGTAGTCGTCGCAATTATATTCGATGCTGGTAGCAAAACCGATAGTGGCTTAAAGGGGATTGTTAAGAAGCGTTGTTGATAAAACTGACTTGCATGTCTGTAGTCCATTACCGTACCTGTGTTGCCAATAAAAACCTGGAGGAAAAAAGATGGCTAAGTAGATTGCTCGCTTAAGTAGAAACTTATGAAGAGAAACTTTAAATAGAAACTTTGAATAGAGACGTATTAAATTATTTATCGACAAAATAATCAGCACGGCCCTAATAAAAAACCGGGCGCATCACCGCCTATGATGGCCCAGTAAAGTAAAGTAAAGTAAAGTAAAGTAAAGTAAAGTAAAGTTAAATTCAGTTCAGTTCAGTTCAGTTCAGTAAATTTGAACTTGAGTAATTTGTGATTTAACCTCTTTAAGGGTGTCACTCATCTACTGCGACGAGAACGACCAATGCCGATAAGCCCAGCCATTCCACTCAACATCAACCATACGGCTGCCGGAACAGGCACTGCATTGATCTGGGTATCTGCAAAAACCACAAAATCATCGTAGACAAAAAAGTTATTGCTCACAAAGGTATCCCCAGGAATATCAGCAAAACTGAGCAGATAGGTTTCACCTACGATGTCTGGAATATCAAAACTGATGTCAAAAAGATGCACAAATTCATCAGAAAATCCACCTGGAGTCAGGGTATTACCAACAACTCTTGCACTGGCAATAGTGGGGTCTGTTATGTCACGTATTGTCGCGAAGTTCCACTGTGGATCAAGAACAATGCTACCAACACTATTACCTGAAATGGGTAGGCCTCCCGTTGTTAGATCAACACCGAAACCGTTTAGGCCCGCATTAACTGCAATTTCATTCGGCGTTTGTCTAACATAGACACCAGCCGTTGCTGTGCTGCCGGCAATGACATTAACCGAGGAATCGAAAATCATATCCCCATCGAAGTCGGCATAAACGCTAATTGCGTAACACGACTGTGCCGTCGCCAGATAAGCGATACAAACTATGGCAACTGTTTTGATTGTTTTACTAATATTCATTTCTTGCTCCTGATATACATTATAAGAATAAAAAATTATATGGACTGTCTAAGACTTTTTCTTTTGACAGCCCTTTTCTATGGCTCTTTCAACTAGGGACTAATTTGACAAGATGGATTATTGAAGTCGAGTGAGAAACGAAATGCATCAAGATTATCCACATCAAAGTCCTGGTCTAAATCACTATCGCAGAGATCTATGCCGCCGCCATCGGGTGAGGTAAAACTGCCCGCAACATCGGCCGGTTTTTCCAGCAAATTGACCGATCCTCCTGTGTTTAATGCAATCGTAGCAAGGAAGTTTTGCTCCGCAGTGGACAGTTTTCCGCTACTTGATACCTCATTAGGCGGGTTACCGCCACCACCCGATGCTGCACTGCTGAAGAACAGATCGGTGAACAGAATAGAATCGAATTGAATAGCAACCCCCCCTAGTAATAACTCGGTAGTTGAGTTTGAAATCCATGAAGACTCGAAAGCCGGGTCTCCTATTGGCACGCTTGCATCGCAATTGGTAGGGACATCTAAATGGCTCGAGTTTTCACCGCCATCGGTGACAATTTTCATCTTGCGAACCTCGTTAAAATTTGGCGCAGCACTTCTGAGGCTGTCCGCAGCGACACACAGTGAATCAGCAAACTGAGTCGATCCGTTACATGAACTGGTAGCCGCATTATCCGTTGCTTCCAGCGCTAGCAGTTGTGCCATTGCAACAGCTGGATCGACGAAACCGGAGGTAAAGCTGACTGGATCGTCTGGAAAACCAGCGGCTTCCGATACCGTAATAATTTCAACCCTTCGCTCACTCGGCAAACACTGGTTAGTATAAAAATCGACATCAATGACTGGCACTGTCGGATCAGTAGGTGTGCCGGGAATAATGCCAACATCATCGCCATTGATTAAGCCCTGCACAACACCAATTGTAAAATCTCTTGCAATTGAGCACTTACTCAGGGGATCACTCCCAACCCCCATCGATCCGGTGCGATCAAGTACAATCGACAAACGACACTCAACAGCAATAGCATTGTGTGCAGCAAGGAGTGTTCCTGTTAATAATAATCCGGCACACAGTTTTTTCCCTCTGCTAAAATTTGATATTTCTTTTTTCATTTATATTCTCCATTTAATGATTGAAATGATTGCTGGTAATAGTGATGAGGAACAAATTAAAAAATCTGCACCCAGAGCACTGATTTGACCAACCTCCACTAATTGCTGCGCTCTAAAAAGCATCTCCCGTAGCAATCTGGGACAATAGACCATGTCAATGCAGAATATAAAAGCGGGTCAGAGTCAGGTTTTTATGCTTTTCTGTGTTAACAGTCCGCTAAGTTACCGTTTTTCCAGTTTTTTTAATTAAATGAAGAAATTAAATTGGGGCCAGAGTGTTTTCTGCTTAAAACCCTGCTAAAATTTTTTCCAGTTGAGCATATTAAGATTGGAATAATAATTATATCAAAGGAGGCACAGCTGCTATGTCGAGACATGCCCGCTATACCCTACCCGGTATTCCTCAGTATGTAGTACAACGGGGTAATAATGGTGAACACATTTTTCTTGAAGAGAATGATTACCTTTATTACGCAAACTGTTTGCAGGATGCATGCTTACAATACGACTGCAAAATTCATGCTTACGCTTTTCTTCACAATCATGTGCATTTACTCATTACACAACAAACACCAGACGGCATTGCACATTTATTTCAATCATTGGGGCGACGTTATGTGCGCTATTTCAACGATCGCCATGGTCGTACCGGCACCTTATGGGAAGGTCGTTATAAATCCTGTTTAGTGGAATCAGAAAGATACCTGTTAGCATGCCAACGATTTATAGACCTGCACCCAGTACGCGATGGCCTGGTGAAAAAACCTGAAGACTATAACTGGTCTAGCGCATCATGTTATGTACTTGAAGTACCCGATCAGTTAATTACTATTCACTCTGAATATCACGCATTTACTAACAAAAATAATGAATATCATCAAAATTACAAAGATTTTCTAAAGCAAGGTATACCTAAAAGTGAAGCGCAGTTAATAAGTGAATCGATTAGTAAGAGTGGAGTGCTAGGTGACGAATCATTCCAATTTAAAGTGGAGCTTTTATTGGGCTGGCGGGTGCGCCCGCGAAAACCAGGTCGGCCTCGACGTATAGGCATATAAAAGGCATAAAACACTATACCGAAGTAGTGACTGGTGCACGACTGGGGTCACACGACTGGGGTCACACACGACTGGGGTCAGGTCTTTCCTTGCCACATTCTGTATTCATTCTTTGTAACAATACGGCTAAATACATTGACGCCCATTGTAAAAAAATTAAGGAGATTAGGGAAGTCCCGGTCTATGATTTATGATTCGTTAAATTTCAATAATATTAAGTAAAAGTCCTGACTCTATAACTTAGGCTGGGTGGCAAGGCAAATCACAGGACTTGTTCCGTATGTTACAAAAATACTGACATACCTGTTGAATCATTTGTTGTATATAATAAAAAATATTAAAACAAATAGACGTAGGTAATAAAATGAAAAAAACCATTATAATGGAATTTAGCAAATCAACTAAGGGCACGCATGTCTACGCAAACAGCGAAGCTGATTCACCTGTATCCTCAATTTACATAAAAAGAAGTGAGTTGCCATCTGAGCCCCCTGTTAACATTACGCTGACTATTGATTTTGAAGAAGAGAGCAATACTGATTGAATAGTTTTTATACATAATTCAAGGCAATTCAAGTCAATTCAAGGGGTCAGCCAACTTAATATTTTATTTATGACCCCATAAGCAGCAAGTCATAAATCAAAAAACAAAAAACAAAGGCTCCCATAAATTTACCCGTTTGTTCCAATAACAAGAAATGCTACACTTAGTTCACTTAAAATTAAATAACTTATGAGAAAAGATATGGTTGCAATGTTTAGAAATATAACTTTATTGGGATTGCTGTTTGGTTTGGCAGGGTGTAGTGGCAGCGCGAATGTAATGCAAGATAGTGCATCGCAAACAATTGGGAAGCCCGATGCTAATACTGCTCAAATTGTTTTTATGCGCACTTCGTTTGTTGCGGGCGCCATTACTGCAGAATTATTTGATGTTACCGGTGGCAATATAAAGTTTATTGGTGCTCTTCCAACAGGTGATAAAATCACATATAAAACATCACCAGGAAAAAAAGTATTTATGGCGTATGGCACCGCAGCTGATTTTATGTTGGCTGATGTGGTCGCCGGTAAGACTTATTACTCAATCGTAAGACCTAACTGGGGAACAGGTGGTTTTGCACCAACACCAGTAAGAAATGATGGTTCAACAGATTATAATACAGCTATACCTGTATTTTCTGATTGGGTAAGTGACACGACTTTGATTCAGACAAAACCTGGCGATGCTGAAAAGTGGTTTAACGCGAATAAATTGAAGATTGCAGAAGTTTACAAAGAATACTGGGCGCGTTTTAATACTAAGAGTGCACATGAGAAAGCAGCTCGTACGTTGCTTCCTATGGATGGCGTTAGTAGATAAAGTTTTCTGAGAAAGGGGCGGATCTATTTAAGCCGTTAATAGATCCGCCCACTTTAAATTCTAACTTCTTGCTTGCTTTCTCCTTGTTTGCTTTCTCCTTGTATCTTCCACTAAGAAAAACCAGACTTGCACCTAAACTAGAAGCAGGTGATTTTTGAATACGGGTCAATACTTGACTTTACACATTAAACTCTCTAAAAAGCTGGTGGGGGCGCAATTTTTTAAGATCTAAAGGCGATTGGTGTCAGGCATTTGCGATCAGGTCTTTCCATGCTACATTCTCTCTCCATTTTCTGGAATTCAAGGGATCATGATCTTTAAGTTTTTGTTGAAAATAACGAAGAAGTTTTCTTAAAACTCTCATTACAATTCATAAAGCAGCCAGGCAATATATAGGTGAGTCTAATGAGTAAACTAGACGTTGAATAGCAAGAAATACTTGATGCTTATTGATAATAAAACTCTAGAAAAACAAGGGGCAAAAAAATGCAAATAGAGCAATATCAAACCATTGCCAGGCCAATTTTTAAAATAATGTCAGGTCATGCAAGCGTTAGCTGAATAATGAGCAGATACAAACACGCTAAACTGGGTGATCGGGAAACGCTAAGGTTGACCAAATGGGAACTTGAAAACCTGCACCTACCGCCTGTGACTACCGTAACCTTGTATGAAGGCGCGATCCCGGTCGAGTTTCTACGCCAACGATTGGCGATGATGCTGAAACAAAACCCCTGGCTCACTTCTCGAATCGTTAAAAAGAGCACTGAAGATCGTGTGGTTGCGCTCGCATATACCCAGTCCTTTGAACCTGAGTCTACCATTGACCAACATTTTACTGTGTATGCGCCCGGGGATGTCAGCTTTGCGCTGAGCATGCCTTATGAAGCGCTGGTAAATGCTTTATTACCCGTGCAGTGCGCTCGTTCAAAACCCGCAACCGATGAAGATGTGCCCTTGTTCAAGGTTGCCGCTATTCCGATTAAAGCAGAAGAAACCGATACCGACTCGAGCGCGCCTTTACAACAGGCTATGACTTTGCCGGGTTTTGCTCTAGTCGTCTCTATGAACCATACCTTAGGAGATGGTCATACCTATTACAAATTGTACGACATGTTAAGCGGTGACGCAGACGTTGAGGCACTCAACCCGGTGCGTGTTGCTGGTTTTGAAGAATCTAAAGCCGCGGTCGTTGGCGAAAAAGAAAACGCCCTGTTTACATCCGCCGGTGTTGCTCTTGGTATTATGGGTGATTATCTGGGCACAAAGATATTTCGTCGTCGGCCACAAAATATATGTATTCACTATGTAGATTCTGACTCGGTGACGCAGCAGAAGGCTCAAGCAAAACAGGAGAGCCAGGTTCCCTTTGTGTCTAGTAATGATGTCATCAGCTCATGGTTCTTTCAAGAAATGAAATCTGACATGAACATCATGCTAGCTAATTTCCGTAGTCGAAAGCCGGCCATTCTGAATCTGAACGAGCAACACGTGGGCAACTACGAAGCTAACGTGCCCTATTTTCAAGGTGATGTAGAAACCCCGACCCTAATACGCCAGTCAATCCGCTGTGTTGATGGCGGATTCCGCGCCCGCCGAGCTGGTTCGCCAGCTACCGAGATCCCAAAGCTCTTTACCCTGGTGCGCAACAAGAGCGCTCTCATCACTAACTGGGCTACCTTTTATCGAGATGTGGTCTTGCACGTTGATACCGATAGCAAAGAGCCCCGGCTGCTTAAGCCGAAACTGCACTTTCCGATTCTTGAGACTGACGGTATCATTACCTCCGTCTGGAATAACTGCATTATATTCTGCCCCCGAGCGGGAGAGCTTGGAGTGCTTATGATTACCCGGCAATTTGATAGTGACGGACTGTTGCAAATGAAAACACGAGAGCCCGTGAATACTCCTATCGGATCTCGGATTGTATAGATAGATGTGCACAAAAAATCATTTTAATTACGCACCGCAATCATTTGCACTGGCGAGACACATCCCTTTTCAATATTTTCTTTAATATTTTTTAATTTTTCTGCGCCATTTTCTATCATTATGGTATGCAAACCTAAAGCCTGATTGGGATTTTTAGCGGCTAATTTTTGCTGGAAAAAATCTAATGCAAAATCTTTTCTGTCGATTACGCTTAAAAGACTAAAGCCTGACGCTTCGAGCAAGCGCTGCATTTCACTGGGGGTTGTTAAATGACTGGTTTCATCCGACACTGCCCAGGGCACGGGATAAGTTAATGGTTCATCACTGGTTTGCATAACATCAAACAAACAAAACACCGCGCCCGGTTTTAAAACCCGAAATGTTTCATCATAAAGCTTGCTGCGCTCTTTTATATTCATCGCCACATGCAAGGTTATCGCCGCATCAAATGCCGCATTTTCAAACGGCATATCAAGCGCGCTCGCCACGTCGAAATTCACATTGCTATCTAAACGAGTTAGTTTTGTTAGCGCTTTTGCCACACTAATGTACTCTGGCGTTAAATCAATGCCGCTAACCTTACAGCCAACCTGCTTAGCGATATATCGTACCGCACCGCCGATACCACAACCCACATCCAGCACATGCTGTTTATTCGTTAGCTGCATTTCGTTTACTGCAAATTCAGTTGCCAGACGCCCACCAATATGAAATTCTTCGCAGGGTACCAGGTCATCCGTTTCAACCGCGTTTAAATCAACGCCATTTAATTCCAGGCCACTCAGAATGCGGTTTAATAATTCATTATCACCATAATGCGCCGCTACTTTTTTTTCGATCGTTTCCACACTTCACTCCTGCATACATAGATTATTTATTAAACCATTTTTTAGCATGTTACGCCTTTAGTCCTATTGCTGATAAGATCCATTTTGAAGTAATGAGCCCAAGACAAAAGCCGGAAGCCGCCGCCAGATAAAAAGCGGCTGGCAACACATAGCTAACCCAGTGTACATCTTCAAATCCCGTTAAGTAAATTCCCAGCAGACAAATATTTGCCGCATTAAACATAAATAGACGAAGCGTGTTGCTTGCATTAAACATAATGGAACCTCCCGGTCACCGTAGTTAAAACCCAGTTAAGAACACAACTGAATATTGACTACAAATTCTATTCCTGTATCTTAATTATAACAATACGCGTATTTAATACCTCAGTGTTATCATAATTTGAACAATAGGCCTGTTATGGATGATCTCAAACGCATGGTTGTTTTTTATCATGTCGTCGATACAAAAAGTTTTTCTGGCGCTGCCCGCATGCTGGGCATGGCACGATCGGCTATTAGCCGACACATTAATTTGCTCGAAAAAAGCCTGGGGGTTCGCTTACTTAATCGCACCACCCGCAATATGAGCTTAACCGAAGAGGGTAAAATTTATTTTGAAAGCTGCGCTCGTATTGTCGCCGAAACTGAAATTGCCAATCACAACATCGGCCAGTCACAAGACGCCCCTAGTGGTACATTAAAAATCGCAGCACCGATTAGCCTGGGCAATCAGTTTATTATGCCACTGCTCAGAAAATTCATGCTTCAGCATAGCGAGCTTAATGTTGAATTATTTCTCGACGACGAAAAGCTCGATATGGTTAAAGAAGGCATAGATGTCAGCATTCGAGTCGGCTGGTTAAACAACTCTAACCTCATTGCACGCAAACTGCTCGACTGGCCGCGCTATCTTTGTGCATCACCCGCTTATATTGAACAGAACGGCCTTCCCGAAACACCAGCTCAACTCGCCAATCATGAATGCATTATTTTTAGTCGACTGCCCACACCCCATATCTGGAACTTCACAAAAAACAAACGTGAGCAAAAAGTTTCCATCAAAGGCCGCTTAAAAGTTAACAATGCGGATGCCATTCGCTCTTCACTACTGGCCGGTTTTGGCATTGCCGTGCAAGCGAGTTTTCTGGTAGGTGAAGATATAAAAGCGGGGCGACTCATTCACCTGTTACCCGAATATGAATGTGGCAGTGTTGGCATGTTTGCCGTTTATCATAATCGACGATACCAACAGGCTAAAGTCCGGTTATTTATTGAATTGATGAATGCGGAATTTAAACGAATTAAGCCCAGCCACTAAAACACCCATTAGATTAAATATTAATGATGAAAATCACTCACTTGATTAGTTGTACTAACTCATGTTACGGCTTATTCTCAATCCTGTTACAACATCCACTATAAACGCCATTGTTTTCTCTATCTATATTAATGGCATATTTGTACGTAAAATCTGACATATCATCACTGCACTGATTTGTTTCAATCAAAGAAAATCTTAACTCTTCTTTGCTGCTATTTGACTTTGCATTTACAAACCACTTGTTAGTATTGTTTTTAGATTGTTTTATTTCCTGAGAATTAAAAAACTGTTTTTTAATTGAAATCGATTCAAACTCCAGTGTTTTATCGCTCGGGTCAAATAACAAAAACCAGTCTGGCTCGCTGCCATTGCACGTTAGTTTTTCAAGCGCTTGCGCTTGAGATTGAGACTGAGACTGAGATTGAGATTTTGCAAGCTGATGCTTTACAATCGGAGACGTTTGTTTTTCTATATATTTTGAATTAACCCAGCCAACTATTTTATTATGTTTAATTTCTACCCAAAGAAATTTCCCTTTCTTAAACTCTTTACCCGTTAAAACAATATTAGCTGCATTATATTCTAAAGCACCAACCAGCGATGACTTTGATGTGGCTTCACTCCTTACATTTAATACGTCATTGCTCGCAACATTGACGACTTTGTAGCTATCCGCATTTGAATTACATGATAGTAAAAAGAAAATCAGGAGAATTAAAAAAGATCTGAAATGAGACATAATAACGGTATATATCCTTTATTTGGTATGATTTAATCCAATCCGAATCAGGATTATCACGAACCTGGCACCTTGATATAACAACTTAACAATTCATAAGTGTTATTTATTTTTCAGGCTTGTACTGCATTCAATTGATTCCGCAATATATACAATGTCTCGAACAAATAACCATTGCTGTGAAGCTTCCTCGCAAACTGTATAACCTTGCCTCAAAAGATAACTGTTTGCAAAATAATGAACTAGATGCGGCACTGTAATTATTAATGCAATCCCTATAAAAGCCCCTCTAGTCAAATATGCAGATTGTTTTTTTGACAGGGGTTTGTCAAGCCATCCTTCTTGCACAGTAACAATAGCAAGATTTAACATACCCACACCCACTCCGAGCATATAGAAAGAACCTTTGTCGAATACCACTATTTCCGACAACGTTGCTATAAAAAGATTGAAAATTCGATAAAAAAACCACAACAAAGCAGCTATTGATCCGGAGATAAAGATAAGAGGGGCAAAAATACGGATGCCCAACGATGGTTTTTCTCTGCCTTCCATTTACCACACTTTCCTTGATGGAGATAAATATTCTTTTAGCCTACGCTGAGCCCAGTTTATCAATATCAAGGACATCCACTGAAACAAAAAGTCTGGATTTGACCTAAGTCTTTATTTTTGCTGGTTAGTTAACATGGGTGTCGCGGTAAACTTAATTTATTGTTATCTGATATTTTAATAAATCATTCAGTTAAATTTAATAAGAGAGCTGAACATAATCAGCACCCTCCCTTCTCAGTGAACTCTAAAAAGAGTTGGTGCTGTGCACTTATTTGTTATGCCCCTGTTAATGCGCTATTTACTTTAAAATGCCAGTTCGATCAACAGTAGCAAATGAGCTACGGGGCCGGCCATCTATGCTGATGAAATTACCACCGAAATAAACATTTTCTGGATCAGCAAATATAGAGAGCACATTGTCATATATTGACACGACAGGTTGCCAGCTTGTTACCGAACCACTGGAGGTGATTTCTGCAATGCCATCGCGAAGGACGCTTGAACCATTAAAATCATCCACTTTATTAAAGTTTCCGCCTACAAAGATACTCCCTTGAAAAGCAGTTAATGAGTCGATATCGTTATCCGGGCTTGGATTCCAGTTACTGATTAAACCAGTTGGGTCCAGTTCAACAATTCCTATAGCAGCTAGAAAATTTCGATTCATACCATTTACTAAATTAAATCGGCCGGCAATATAAACTTGATCGCCATCTATTGATAATGCTTTTACCGTATTATTAACAGTAACATTCCAGCTATTAATCACTGCACCGTTTAAATCGATTGCAGCAATATTTTCGTGTGGTTGATTATCAATAGCTGAGAATCTCCCGCCAATGTAAACGATATTAAAAATATCTACCGCTATTGACCTAATTTCATCAGCACCACTGTTCAGCTGAGGCCAATTAGGGTCAGGTGTACCAACTGGGTCAATAGATGCTAGACCTCTAGCCGTAGTATTATTGACGCTATTAAATCTCCCGCCAATAATAACCCGATCAGTGGTATTGGCTGTGTCTTTAGTAATCGCAATGGCGAATACTTCATCATTCACATCAGGGTTCCATCCTGAAACTCCATTGGTGGATGTGTCGATTAAAGCCAGGTTGTTACGAGCCACGTTATTAATGTGGGTAAAACGCCCACCTACATAGATACCTTCAACTGTTAGCACTAGGGCATTTACAAAACCATTAACATCAGGATTCCATTCGTTCAGTGAGCCATCTGGATTAATCGCCGCTAAACCACTACGAGGCTCACCACCCACCAGGTTAAAGCTCCCCCCTACATAAAGCGTTCCATCGACAGCTTTTACCATTGCGAGAACATCGCCATTAAATTTCCATTCTTCAGGCATCGTACTAACCACAGCTGACTGAACCGTAATGTCGTTATAAACCGCTTCTAATACGAAATAAAATGACACCTCGTTGACCAGATCCGGTACAGAAAGCGATGGAAAGCTGGACACATTATTTAACAACGTGCCATCTGCAAAATTGAGATAGTTGGCCGGCTCGAAGTTGGGGTCAGAAGAATAATACAGATTATAAGTTAACGCGCCTGTATCAAACCAGCCGAGTCCTGCAGAACGAGATTGCGGGGTAGCCTGTAAATTAAAATCATTATCTCTAATAGTCACTATATGAGCATCTTGAACGCCATTAAAGGCATTGACGGCTGCACCCAAAATAATATCGATGGTTTCATCGGACTCAACTAGCAAATCATCTGAAATGTTAAATGACTGAAAGGCACTTAATTGCCCGGCTACAATTGTAAATTGGCCATCCGGTAAGTCGTGATCTTCAAAGTTTACCCTGCTTGCGGTTCCGAGCACATTAAAAGGCACGGTGATGTCATAGGCACTCGCTTTACTGAGTTCGACAAAGATACTCACTATACCAGTCGACTCAGAAACTAACTGACTGCTACTCGAAAAGGCGACGGTAATTTGTTCACAGGTCACCGCGACATCAACTATATTGTTTCCTGTAACGGTGCCAGAGCCACCCCCGGTTACCTGACAATCATGACCGAGGGGCTGGGTTATTACACTAATCGAATAGTTGCCACCGTCAGTGATGGCATTGCTGAAAGTAAAATTCCCATCAGCATTTATCGTCAAATCATTAACGCCATTATTTTGCAGTACTACGCTGCCACTGGTTAAACCAACTACAGTACCACCGAGGGTGTAATCATTATCTTCAATGGTTATGGTTTGGGTTATGATCGGGTTATCTTTAGAACCCACGACCAGGTTAACCGGCGTAATCATGGTGACCATAATGGTTTCATCGGCTTCAGCCAGCAGATCATCCTGTACGTTAAATACGCTTATCACTTCCGTTTGGCCCACGCCGAAGTTTACCGTTATCACGCCCAAGTTATGATCGACTCCACCAGCGGTTGCCGTGCCGGATACGCTGTATCGAACAGATGAATTAGTCACATTGGGTGCGCTGAGTGTTGCGGTAATCATCACGCTGCCAACACTTTCTAACACCCGTTGGGCGGCGCTTGAAAAGTTGACTGTTATTGGGTCACAGCTAATGACAACACTGGTAACGTTTGCATTTGTCACACTGCCACTGGCATTACCCACGGTGCAAAACTGCCCATTGGGTTGACGCGTAATGTTGACCTGATAATCATCACCCGTGTTTAATGTGCCATTAAAAACAAAACTGCTGCCGGAGATACCGGGCAGGACATCCGTACCATTGCTTAGCACAAAGCCAGTCCCCGTAAGCCCGGCGATTGTGCCGCCAACCGTATAGTCGTTGTTGGTTATGGTAACGGTATGAACGGTGATTGAATCGGTGGTGCTAGCATTTGTTGGCACCCCCAGGGTGATGATAATATCCTCATCACTTTCAGCTAACGCGTCATCCTGAATAACAACGGTTTTTTTGCCTGCTGTTTGCCCCGGTGTAAAACTAAAACTTCCATTACCTAAGTTATGATCGACATTACCCCCCGCTGCACTCCCTGATACGGTGTAGGGCACTGTTACGGTTAACGCGCTCGCAACATCTAATGTAACGTCAACATCAACACTAGCGACCGCTTCACTAACACTTCGACTGGCAATTAAAAAACTCACTTGTGGCGGCTCATCACCATCCTCAATACTCAGCTCAAGCTGTTGAGAAGTTACCTCAGCTCCATTAGTAACGCTATCCACATCTATGGTAAGCGTTTCTTCTGTTACTTCATCTGTATTATCTTGCTCAATGGTTAACGGAATTTGCGCGAATATCTTGTTAGCCTCAATCAAGATTGTATCCTGTATTGTATAATCAACCCCCGCCTCTGCTGTTCCGCTATAAGTCAGGTTGACAATAACATCACGCCCTGATATTTCATTTAATGTTGCTGAGATTTTTACATTAACCTGTCCCTCTGCTATAGGCGTTTTTTCATCTACATTTATGCCCAGTGTAATAAAGGGCTCCTGATCGTCATCAACGATAGTTATGTTTTCGCTTTGAGTGCCATCTTCCGTTGAGTTAAGCACTGAAGCAATATCTACAATTATGGTCTCATTGTTTTCATCCAGTAAATCTTGCTTGGCAATAATATTCACCGAAGCTCTGAGTGAATTTGACGGAATAACAATACTCGTTATTGGGCTGTAATCCGTACCCGATGTTGCCGTGCCTCGATAACCTAAATTCACCGTAACGGGCTGATTAGTTAAACCGCTTAAATCGGCATAAACAATAGCAGCGCCGCCATTTTCATTAATGGAAGGATTGATAATACTTAAACTAACCGTCGGATTACCTTCATCATCCGTGTTGATGACATTTACATTGCCAGGTGTCAGGTTGATGTAATTATTATCGCTGGACACGGCGGAGACGAAATTAATCGCGTAAGTCTGATCGCCATCTTCAACATTATCGTCCTCACCGGTTACGGTTACCGTTTGCGCAGTGTTCCAGTCGCTCTGCGTAAAAGTGAGAACCGTTTTGTCTATGGTGCCTTCTGCGGTATTGTCGCTATTAATGTCGATGCTGACATCACTTGAAGGCTGTGTTGTCAGCTGTACCGTAAAGGTTGCACTGCCACCAGTTTCACTGGTGGCGCCACTGATGGGGCTAATATTAAATCCCGGGCTATCGTTATCGATATTAATAACGCCAAGATCATCAATCGTTTGCGCGTTATAATTATTGTCTACAGATGCCACCTCGGTGAAGTTTATGGCGTAGTTCACATTACCATCAACAACCTCATCATTGATGCCGGTAACGGTAACGGTTTGTGGCGCATTCCAGTTTGCACTGGTAAAGGTAACTGAGTTTTTATCAACGCTACCCTCGAGTGCATTACTACTGTTTAAAGTAATCACCACATCATTCACCGGCGCCGCGGTTAATACAACCGTAAAACTGGCACTCACGCCGGTTTCTGTGGTGTTACCACTAATGGCGCCAATCGCAAATCCACCGTAAGGGCTGCTGCCACTGGCGAGTTCTTCTATATTGGATTTACCGTCACTATCATTGTCATAACCAATAATATAATCGGTTTCAGCGATGTTTAAAATATTGTTACCGGCGCCGACTTTATTAATTTTACTCACACTGGCGAGTAAAAGTGGGCTCTCAGGTGTGGCATCAAAAACGAATTCAAAAACTATTTCAAAGCGGTGATCGCCTTCACTTAAATCTTTCAGCTGAATGCTGGCATTGCTATCATCAACACTCATCAGCTGACGCTCACCACTGTCAACAACAATAAAAGCTTGTAGTGAGCCATTGGCAGGCAGGGTTGTTTTTAGCGCTGCAGGCAGTGAAACACCCCCGCCATTTTTAGCGCTGGTATCAACACTGGAGCCGCCATCACTACAGGCACTGAGCGCGAGCACGCTGAGCAGTAGAAAAAAAGTTGATAATATTTTTCTTATTATTTGTTGTCCTGAACTCATTTTTTTACCCTTACACTTATCAATTTCACTTAAACTTTACTTTTTAAATATCACAATGGCTCTCATTAAACCCTTACTCGAAAATAACGGGTAGCGCCTGTAGATGCTATCAGGAGGCACACACATACCTTAGCGGATCAAATCACGGGGATTTTTCGGCCTGGGCAACACGAGCAAAAATTTATATTGGGGAGTTTTAAAACGCGATTCGCTAAAAGAAGGGATCATCCATTAAAACACACATTTCCTTTAAAAAGCTTTGTGCTGATTTTCTGTCATTTGTCAGCCATATTACACGAATATTAAGCTCATGCCTAAACACCCTGTTTTAAGTTGCAAATGGCTTAACATGGGTGCTGTTTTTTGTGACGTGCATCACAAACTGGTGTCACTAAAAAAACGGGTTTGCTTTTTCATTTTGTTAGACTTTACACAGAACAGCCACATTACCCTAATATCAAGATGCTAAAGTCAGGTTATTTATTGAATGCGAAATTTAAGCACTTAAATACAAACTCGTAACCGCGCTTTATACCACCAACACTTACATAGTTGACGCACTCACTCAGTGCGCTGTATTTTCACCCTGCAGTTTAAGCTGATCACTGAACTGTTGCCCCCGTTGCTCAGAAACCTCAAGCTCGGCCGCTGACATATGCTGACGCCTCGATGCTTTTTTCTCCTGTTGCTGAGCTTTTACCTGTGCACGTTTCTGTTTACGCTCCTGCTTTTTTATTTGATGTTTTTGTTTGCGCAGGGCATTTTTAATGACGCGATCAGACAACCTTTTTTCCATTGTTTTACGCGCAGCTGGCGACATTTTTTCAAGGTGCACTTGCCAGCGCTCTTTGGCCCCATCTATTTGCTGTGTCTGCTCTAGTGTTAACTGACTTAAAGTGCGATCATGCTCCTCATCACTCATAATATTAAACCGCTCACTTATCTGCTCTTCACCATCCGGCAGCACCATTACTCCGCTGAACAACAATTTGTTATGGCCATCTATTGGGGCTTTTTTTGCATAACTTAAAATATAATTACGCCCTTTTAATATTTGCTTTACAGCTTTTTCCAGCTCAACCGATTCCATACTAACCGTTACCATATCGTCCGCTGCATTATCAAACTGCACATCGATTTTGCATTGATTGGCAATTTCGTTAAACAAGCCTTGAAGAGAAACCGGCTCGCTGCTGACGCTCAAGCGCCCAGTCTCTGCATTGCAATTAATTGTTGCACTGAATTCCTTTTGTAGATCAAGTTGCTGAATAGCTCTATCTGCCTGCACCGTATAAACAGCACAAAACATCAGTACCAATACTTCTAAAATACGCACTTTATTTCCTTTATATTTCACCTGTTTTTCCTTCAAAAAAAATGGCGACCAGGGTCGCCATTTTTTATTAACATAGCCTTACGACTTGTTTATAGGTTAAACCTATCCTACCTCTTTATTTCCGCCGGAATAGCTATTAGTCCATCTTCCAGATTAATGCTTTCACAATTACCTTCAGTGACGATATTAACGGTTGCACAACCCTCTAAACCATCACCGGCTTCACTCGTACCAAACTGATATGAGAAAGATCCGTTGTTGGCCGGGTTCGCGGACAAATCGGTAAGCAGCTCAATTAATCCCCCGTTGCCACCAGTAGTGGTTATGTTATCGACAGTGCTGCCACCATCTACGCTAAGTGCCGCTGAGTTAGTGATGCTTACGCCGAACAGACCAATGTAACCGCCGTTGCCTCCTTCGCTTCCATTGGCTGTAATTGCGCCACTATTGTTGGTAGCGCCATCACTCTCCATTTCAAATGAGCCGCCACGGCGTCTTGTGCTACCATTACTACCGGCATTTGCATTAATGCTTCCACTATTAGTCGCTTCATCAAAGCCATACAAATAGACACTTCCGCCATTGCCAGAAGCACGCACCTTCAATTTAGCGTCTGTTTCAACACTAACGCCAAAACTCGTACCACCACTCACATCAATATTAGCGCTATTCGTCATGTTGACACTATGCTCTGCCTTAAGATCGCTTGAGACTGTAAAGATATCCACATTCCCACCACTACCGCCATTAGCAACATCATCACCTGTTGCAGTACTGTTACCGCCTCTGGCATTGATTGGCACTTCGTTGCTTACCGATCCGGCAGCCACCTCGACGTCTGTGTCATATGAATTGGCTCTGATATTAACTCCATTATTATTCACGCCTGAGCCTTGCCCTCCCTGTCGGCCATCGCCACCATTAAGGTCAATGCTGGTATAGCCTAATAATGCAATACGCTCATCGGCGACATTACTCACGTCATTATATATTTGAATATCACCCGCATCACCGCCAGAACCGTCACCCGCTGCAGGCGCATTACCACCATTTGCACTAAGATTGCCGGATATGACAATTTCACCTGGGGCAATATTATCATTCTCGTTATTCGTATTTAACGAGAGAAAACCTCCATTACCGCCTCTAAGACCACCTTCTCCATCTTCTTCACCGGTTGTATCTCCGCCATTTGAGGATAGGTCGCCGGTGTTTTGAAGTTGCCCTCCTGTTTCTGTGTACATAGAAATGCTACCACCATCTCCTCCATTGAACACATTGCCAACACCCCCACTCGTAACAATGGTACCAGCATTTAATAACGCACCTTCATCGTAATTCTGGCTAAAACTGACACTTCCTGCGTCACCACCCGACTCACCATTACCGCCATTGGCCGTAATCATTGCCTCTTTGGTGTTATACATAACCACATTAGCATCCATACTCATGGAGCCACCTTGTCCACCTGATCCACCACCTGCCGCGATGTCATTGCCACCGCTGATATTTATCGCGCCACTATTTTCCGTATAACTGGAGCCATCACTAATATCTATAGAGCCACCATCACCTGCAGCGTCTCCATCTCCACCCATGGCATTAATTTGGCCTGAGTTAATGATAAAGTCAACTGCACTCAGTAAAATGCTACCCGCATCTCCTCCCTGTTTACTCGAATCAGCCGCCTCAGTAAAACCATTAACCGATATTGCACCGCTATTGGTTATGCCTCTATTTGCAAAGATGTTGATATTACCACCATCTGAGACCGTACTACCTTCATTACTGACATCGCCGGTGGCATAATAATAATTACTGCGTAGCTCTAGACTACACTCATCTAATTCAGCCTTAACAATTCGACCGTTATTATCAATATCGTTGCTGAACTGTATTGTTGAAACACACCCATCATTATTTGCTAAAGAAAGGGTTGCGCCCGCTGCGACCGAAAGCCCTGTATAGATAAGATCAGAAACCGTATCATCAGCATCAGACATCAATATGTCAGAGTCTTCGTCAATCAGGTAAGCTATGTTGGCTGGTGCTAAATCGGCTAGTGCTAAATCGGCCGGTAACTCAGGACCTACTGCCTGATATAACTCGTCAGGCAAAAGGCTGCTACGATAGAAACTACCATCAGAAACTAATAAATCGTTGGTATAATTCGTATTTCCTCCAGCAGCTGAGACTCTTAATGTAGAGTCCAAGCCCATATACAATTCATCTACATTCAAACCTGCAGCATTATCATGCGCAAGAGCGGTATAAAGCACCGGCGTATCAATATGGGTATTAGCACTAATAACTAGCGGGTTACTACCCAGATCTGGGGTAGTGGGCACGGCAGGGCGAGTGATATCGATACTGGCAGAGCCACTTTTACTAATTTCAACGCCACCATTGGTTCCCTCGTTAATGACATACAGCTCGCCCCCATTTCCACCCTGGGCGCCAAGTGCATCACCACCTGTTCCGCCATTGGCCTGAATGGTGAACGAGCCTGTCTCACCACCGCCAGTACTGCCGCCATCACTTGAGCTACAGCCACTGATTGCACTGCCAGTAATAATTAAACTCATCGCCATCACGAGTTTTTTTCTGTGTAATACGGATTGATTTTTAGACATAACTACTTCCTATTCCTTGTTATCCTTTCCTTTATGGAGATATAAGGATAAACATCTAAATACAGGCCAATACAAAAATACGCACAACCTAATGATATCTCGATACATTTTGAACAATGCATGCGAGACGACTAAACATGAAACACTATAAATGTTGAAAAAATTCATGCCTTAATTAATTTGCAAAAAAAGGTCAAATACTCGCCGCAACACCCATAAGCGTGAAATGCGTCACAAAAAAACCGCTCAATATTGATCGGAAGATGAACTCTTTCTGATCAGTAAAATACAAATATTACATTCAGTCACTAATTACGGTGTGATCTTTATAATTTTTGTCATGGGAATTAAAAAATGCCCAAGCTTTAAAAAAAGCGATAAAAGTAAAGGACTGGACGACAGCCGCAACAGAATCAAACAAGAGCGTAAATGATCTATTAGAAAAAGCATCCACTAATGTTATAAATACAGTCAAACCATAATCGTGGGGTTAATATGAATTTTTTATTTCTAATTAAAATACGTATTGCCACTATTTTACTCTGTGTTGCAGCATTGGCAGGCTGCGAGCCAAACGCATCTTTTGAATCCACAGAGCAGATACCCGTTGGCTGGAATGGCGGTTTTACTATGCCAGCACTTTTAGATTCATCCAATATCGCATTAAACAGTATTGACGACCTGTCAAAATTAATGAAGGCGCCCTGGTATGCGGATATAAATGTCACCCACACAAAAGTCGGTGAGACGGCATTTTCTTCATGTGCAGATTATTTTGATAAGGTTGAACCCAACACTCGTACAACCAGAGATAATGAGATGAGCGCATACCTCGAATTTAAAATTATGTGCGAGGCAACACGACTTCTATTAAATGCAAGTGAATCTAAAGAAAGCTTTTTGCCCGGCAATGTACTGAGTGACGACGCGCCAAAAATGTGGCCAAAAGAAATGGCATTACAAATATCAACAGAAGAATCAAAACGAAACGCTCAAAACCCCGAACTAAAAACCTGGGCTGATGTTACTCCTATCATCAAGCATGAATCACAAACAGAATTCAGTTCAATCTACTCCCATAAAGGAGGGTATCAGAAGATTGAAATCCTGGGCCATGGAGATGCTAATAATGATGGCATTGAAGATATATTTATCGTTTCACGCGATTCTGTAGAGGGTGGAAATTATTTTAATATGCGATTATTTGTTTTGTCTGTCAACTCTCAGGGAAAGTGGGATCTGATTAAAGCACTTTAAAAACCTTATCACCCTAAATAATCCTTATAATTTTTTTCATAGTCATTCAAGTTTTCAAGCAGCACTTTTTTATATTGCTCTGTTAAATACTCAACAGCCATGTCTTTATCTTTTTGAAAATCACTTAAATTTTTTGCGGTTGATGCATACATAAATGAGTTGAAACGGGCTGCTGAAAATAAGATAGATGTGCTCACTTTTCCGTTTTTGTGTTTATCACATTGGTCGTTTGCCAGCTTGATAAAATCATCGGTGATTTGCCAGAATTCATCGTCGCGGTTTTCTTTGTTCATAATAGGTTTTACTCTTAATTGGTGTTTGAATGAAAATAATTAAAGTCGTCTTAGTTTAGTGGGTATACTTAGGTTTTTTGTTCGAGTTGGTAGAAATGTTAACGACTTCTTTGCACCTTTGGTGGTATCCATTTTTTTTTGGGATTATTACTCCCCTCTTAGAAAAAGAGGGAGTTAATATAAGTTAATAATATAACAGGCTTGCTAGGGTGAGTGGGCAAGTGGAGGGGATACTTACTTTTGTTTCTGCCATTTAAATCCCCCTCGATCCCCCTTTTACTAAGGGGGAGGCCTATTTAAACTATTTTACTACTCTAGAAGATAACGGCCTTAACACTTAACTTAACTTAACTTAACTTATTTTATCCTATCTGGCATTCACTCTGCCCCCAATGCCATTTAGTTAAGGATAATCACTCTAGAGGTGCGGCTTCAGTCGCGCATTACTAGCTGATTTCATAGTCACCTTATTTGCGCGGCTAAAGCCGCACCTCCATAAAAAATTTTAACTTAATAGCATCGACTCTGATCCCTGTTTTAACACCACCCTGATTTGACGCTTCCATGAATTGACCGGGCAAAAACCCAATTTTAAATCAGCCACCAGTATATGACATAAACCGTAATACTTTTTCGGGGTTTTCATTAAACTCATGCTTTTCCGGTTTTAAATCTATCGCGGTGCGTATCGCCTGTTCAAGTTCTGCGTCGGAAATACCTGCGCGTAATAATGGGCGCAATTCAAAATTATCTTCCTGGCCTAAACAGGTATAAATGGTTCCATCAACCGACAGGCGAACACGATTGCAGGTTTCGCAAAAATGTTGTGATAGCGGCGTAATAAATCCGATATTAATATCGGTGCCCTGCACATTCATATAGCGAGCCGGGCCACCACCTGGCATTACGCCGGGGACTAAATCGAAACTGTTTGACAGGCGTTTTTTTATGTCCTGCAAATTAACAAATTTATCTGTGGCTTTACGCCCCATATCGCCAACCGGCATGGTTTCGATAAAGCGCAGAGTGAAACCGTGTTGCGCGCAAAACTCAACCATGCTTTCTACTTCATGGTCGTTCACGCCTTTCATTAACACCATGTTAACTTTAATCGGACTTAAACCTGCTTCTTTTGCGGCCATTAAACCGTTAATAACTTTTTCCAGTTTACCGCCGGTTAATTCTTTAAAGGTGGTTGCATTTAAACTATCGAGACTGACATTGATGCGACTAATACCGGCCGCTTTTAATGCTTCTGCATGCTTTACCATGCGCGTGCAATTCGTGCTTAACGACAAATCGTCTAAGCCAGGTAAAGCCGCTAACCGTTTCGCAAGTTGTGGCAGGTTTTTTCTCACTAAAGGCTCACCGCCGGTTAAACGAATGCGGCGTGTGCCCATGCGCGCGAATGCGCCAACCACTCTTTCTAATTCGTCGAAGCTTAGCCATTGTTCTGGCTCGTGAAAATCTTTGAACTGTTTAGGCATGCAGTAGGTACAGCGTAAGTCGCAACGATCGGTAACCGAAATGCGCACGTAATCGATACTCCGCCCAAACTGATCAATCAGTGAGGTTTGCGGCACTGATATTTTGGGAGGAGGTATATTGTGTGTGGCTATTTCTGTCATGACCTAAATCCTCGCGTAACATTACGCTGATGAATATGACCTTGTTAACTATTTTTAATTCAGGTCATTGTATATAGCAGATTAAGTCAAAACATTAGTATTGATCAATAATGAGCTATTTATATAATATAAGAAAATCAGCATATTCTCTACATTAGGCTCTGTAGGGTTATACAACCGTTGGTCGAGTTAATTTTTTCGCTACATCAATTGTCACAAATAATGCTAATCGCATCGACACCGTATTATGCCTGTTAAAACAAAGATTTAGTTGAGCATCATCGGCACACATAACACAATATTCGGCGCAAACCCTGCCACGGCGCGCTCTTGGCCCTGTGAAGCGGTTTTTTCTATGCTATACCTCATTCCCTTAGTGATAACTCTATTTTAGATGAGTATTAATTTAAGTAATAAGGCATATAATAATTTTATGATTAACTTAACAATCCTGATTAGCTTTCTTGATCCCGATCAATATAATCCCACGACAATTTAAAACAGGACCTTAGCATGACATCCAGTGTGATTCACGATGCAACCAAACAACCTGCTGGCAGTATCGAAACCAAAAATACGACCTGTTATATGTGTGCATGTCGTTGTGGTATTCGCGTAACGTTACGTGACAACGAAGTTCGATATATAGAAGGTAACCCGGACCACCCCCTAAATAAAGGTGTGATTTGCGCGAAAGGCGCATCCGGCATAATGAAGCAGTACTCCCCTGCGCGCTTGACCAAGCCGTTAATGCGTAAAAAAGGCGCGCTGCGCGGTGATGCGGATTTCGAGGAAATTTCCTGGGAAAAAGCCTTCGACATTATGGAAGACCGCCTGGCCAATATTCGTGCTACGGACCCTAAAAAGTTTACCCTGATTACAGGTCGTGACCAGATGCAGGCCCTCACCGGCATGTTCGCAAAAAACTACGGCACGCCAAACTACTCGGCGCACGGCGGTTTCTGCTCGGTGAACATGGCAGCCGGCATGATCTACTCTATCGGTGGCTCATTCTGGGAATTCGGTGGCCCGGATTTAGAACGCTCTAAATTATTCATTATGATCGGCACCGCGGAAGATCATCACTCGAACCCGATGAAGATCGCGTTATCTAAATTCAAGCGTGATGGCGGTCGGTTTATTTCGATCAACCCGGTACGCACCGGCTACTCAGCTATTGCTGATGAATGGGTGCCCATTAAGCCCGGCACCGATAACGCGTTAATTTTAGCGATTGTGCGTGAGTTAATCGAAACCGGTTTATATGACCGTGAATTCGTACAGGATTACTCAAACGGTGGCCAACTGGTTAACTGTGACGAGTCATCTGAAAACCACGGCATGTTCTATCGCATGGATATAACCGACCCTGAAGAAGGTTGTTTCGATCACCAGAACCAGATGTGGTGGGATCGTCACACCAACAAAGCGGTACGCACACATACGCAAGGCACTGACCCCTTCTTACTGGGTGAGTTCACCATGGAAGATGGCACGCCGGTTAAACCTTCATTCCAGCTATTGAAAGAATCGGTTGAAGAATACACACCTGAATGGGCGGCTAATATCACTGGTATTCCGGCAGAAACCATCACTCGCCTGGCCCATGAAATGGGCATTGTGGCACGTGATGAAAAAATCGAATTGCCGATTGCCTGGACCGACACCTGGGGGCGTGAGCACTCTTCTGTTACCGGTAACCCGGTTTCATTCCACGCCATGCGTGGCTTAGCAGCTCACTCAAATGGCTTCCAGAGCATCCGTGGTCTGTCTATTTTAATGTCTATTCTGGGTACGATTGATCGTCCGGGCGGTTTCCGTCATAAGGCACCTTTCCCTCGCCCTATTCCACCCTGCCCTAAAACCCCAACTGGCCCTGAAGGTGTTAAACCTAATACGCCGCTGGGTGGCATGCCACTTGGTTTCCCCGCTTCTCCCGATGATTTATTCCTCGATGATGACGGTGGTCCGGTACGTTTAGATAAGGGTTTCTCGTGGGAATTCCCCTTATCGGCTCACGGCTTAATGCACAATGCGATCACTAACGCATGGCGCGGCGACCCGTACAAAATCGACACGATGATGATCTTTATGGCGAACATGGCGTGGAACTCGTCGATGAACACCAATGAAGTTCGCGACATGCTGAACGACAAAGATGATGATGGCGAGTACAAAATCCCTTTCTTAATCGTGGCTGATGCATTCCAGTCTGAAACGGTTGCTTTCGCCGATTTAGTTCTGCCAGACACCACGTATCTGGAACGCCACGACGTTATGTCGATGCTAGATCGTCCAATTTCAGAATTTGACGGCCCGGTTGATTCGGTCCGTATTCCGGTTGTTCCACCTAAAGGTGATTGCAAACCCTTCCAGGAAGTCTTAATCGAATTAGGTTCACGTTTAAAACTGCCGGTATTCGTTAATAAAGATGGCTCACGTAAATACCGTGACTACCCTGAGTTTGTGACCAACTTTGAAACCGAGCCGGGTTCTGGCATTGGTTTCCTTGCTGGCTGGCGTGGCAAAGGTGGCGAGAAGTTCATGAAAGGTGAACCGAATCCGAACCAGTGGGAAATGTACGAAAAGAATAACTGTGTATACCAGTATCATTTACCGGCTTCGTACCAGTACATGCGTAACTGGAACCAGGGTTACTTAACCTGGGCACAGGATCACCGCTTAACCCGTTACGATGAACCAATTAATATTCATATTTATTCTGAGATTCTGCAAAAATTCAGACTCGCGGCACAGGGCAAACGCCCGGGTCGCCAGCCACCTGATCATTTACGTGCGCGTGTTGAAGAGCATTTCAACCCACTGCCTTTCTATTCTGAAACATTAGAAGGTCAGTTAACAGATAAGCAAAAGTACCCGATTAACGCACTCACTCAGCGCCCAATGGCGATGTATCACTCATGGGATTCGCAGAATGCCTGGTTACGCCAGATTCATGCGCATAACTACATGCACGTGCATCCATCATTAGGTGATAAGCACGGCTTTGCCGATGGCGACTGGATTTATGTTGAGTCAATGCACGGTAAAGTTCGCTGCATGGCGCGTTTCTCTGAAGCGGTTGAGCCAGGCACTATCTGGACCTGGAATGCGATTGGTAAAGCTAAAGGCGCCTGGAACTTAAGTGATGACGCGAACGAATCACAACAGGGCTTCTTGCTTAACCACTTAATTGCGGAAGAGCTACCTAAAAATAGTTGTGGTGATCACATCTCTAACTCTGACCCGGTAACGGGACAGGCTGCCTGGTATGACGTACGCGTACGGGTATACAAAGCAGAAGACGATGCGGATCACACATTGCCACAATTTAAATCAATGAAACTTTTACCGGGCATGGGCATTCGCCGTAAATGGCAGGGCTTCTTTGCCGGTAAGTTTGACAAAAAGGGGTCTAAATAATGACTCAGTTAGCATTAATAATTGACCTGAATGTTTGCGTTGGCTGCAGTGCCTGCGTGACATCTTGTAAAGAATGGAACACTTCTGGCCCAGCCGGTTTTATGTCTGATGACAACCCGTATCAGAAAGATCCAACCGGGACTTTCTTTAACCGGGTACAAACCTATGAAGTGGGCACTTTCCCGAGCACGGAAACCGTTCACTTCCCAAAATCTTGCCTGCATTGCGAAGAGCCACCCTGTGTACCTGTGTGCCCAACCGGCGCCAGTTACAAGCGTGAGTTAGACGGTATTGTATTAGTTGATTACGATAAGTGTATTGGTTGTAAATATTGCTCATGGGCCTGCCCTTACGGCGCTCGTGAAATTGATGAACACCAGAAAGTCATGAAAAAATGTACTTTATGTGTAGATCGTATTTATGACGAAAGCCTTCCAGAAACAGAGCGCAAACCGGCTTGTGTATTAGCTTGCCCAACCAATGCTCGTCTGTTTGGTGATGTACATGATGCGGATTCAGAAGTATCTGAAATCATTCGTGAACAAGGGGGTTACCAGCTCATGCCTGAATGGGGCACGCAGCCATCTAACCATTACTTACCGCGTCGTAAGAACAAGATTACGATTCATGAAGATGAACTGGTTCGTGTTGATAATCCGCTTAATAAAGAGCAGAAAGAGCATCACAAACCGGTTGATGGTTCGGTACTGGATGATAACTCATTCATTTAATGTTTTTTGCCTGTCATTCCAGCATGCCTGTAGCTGGAATCTAGCGACTTTAAGCCACTGGATTCCTGACACAAGCATTCAGGAATGACAACAGAACACACTATTTTTAGTAGCCCTTTATAAAAATATTCAGGGTTATATTTTAATTTACTAAGGAGAGAACGATGCATCCCGCATTTTCTGTCATATTTTTAACAACATTAATCGGTGCAGGTCAGGGGTTATTTCTGGCACTGTTTTCATCACAACTCTATTCAGAATTTGATCTGTTACCCAGCGTGGGCGACACCAATTTCTATGGCATCGGTGCAATTATTTCGCTAGCACTTTTAATTGGCGGATTAATTTCTTCAATCTTCCACCTGGGCCACCCTGAACGCGCATGGCGCTCTGCTGCTCGCTGGAAAACATCCTGGTTATCACGCGAAGTTATCGCGCTACCCACCATGATGGCTGCGGTATTTGCTTACGGCGTTGTTCACCTTTTTGGTTATGACAGTGTGGCCTATTCACATGGCAACATCACATTAAGCAGCAGCTTATTCGTCGGCATCTTTGGTGTAGTCGCCACCTTTGCATTATTTATTTGCACCGCCATGATTTACGCCTGCATTAAATTTTTGCAAGAATGGTCAAGCCCGTTAACGGTTATTAATTACTTTTTGTTTGGCACCGCATCCGGCTTCATATTAGCCACTGCCCTGGCCAGTTACTTAGACTTACAGGAACAAACTTCGTTTTTGGGTGCCTGGGCAATTGCATTAACGGTACTGGTTTTCATTACCCGCTCGGCTTCGTTGTATAGAAATGCACGCATTAAATACAAGTCAACAATTCAGTCGGCAATTGGTGTACGTCATAATAATATTCAACAAAAGTCACAGGGTGCGATGGGTGGCTCGTTCAATACCCGTGAATATTTTCATGGCAAAACAGCGATGTTTTTAAAGTCGATAAAAATTGTGTTTATGGTACTGGTTTTCCCCATTCCATTAATCCTGTTAACGGCTGCAATTAGCAATGGCAACACAGAGGTATTAGTGTTGGCATTTATGATTCAGTTTATCGGGCTGGTTGCCGAGCGCTGGTTCTTCTTTGCGCAGGCGAATCACCCACAAAATATTTACTACCAAACGGTTTAGTGGATTTGGAGGTTTGCTAGTTAATTATTAGCCGATTTCAGTAAACACCTAAAAACACAGCATTCACTGAATGCTGTGTTTTTTTTCGACTTGAGTTTTATCTAAGTGGTTAGCTCGCCGGCTATGGCTATGGCGAACCTAATGAAGCCAGCTGCTGAATTAAAGCATCGACTATTTTATCACTAAGCCGAGTGTAACCTTTAGCCAGCAATGCTGGATTTTCCACATACTCTTCCATTGGAATAGCCTTAACCCAGTCATCATCTGGAAACTTAATGCTCTCACTAATAGTGGAAATATGCTGGCCATTGTTAACAAAAACACTAACCTCAACCTCAAGCATCGGCTCAACCGCATCACTAAACGGCCCTGCTGGATGAATGCCATAAAACGGAATACCTAACATAATTTCAATATCCGCTTTGGTTTTCACCCATTGTAGCGGCGCACCGGCTGCCGACAATTGATGCTCAAAAGATTGAGTCACGATTTTTTTCAAATCAATATTGCTTTGCTTCAAAAATGCAACATACTGCCCTTCTGTTGTTGCACCTGCAGCAATAGCCGCCCCGATCAAACCGCCAATACCACCGCCCCAAAGCTCACCGGGGGTTTGCACAAAGGGCTCTTTAACTATCGTCATCATCGGTTTTATTGAAACGGTTTGTGCCTTAAAATCCACAGGCAACACCCCATCAGGCACAGTCATTTGTGACTGACAGCCTGCCAGTAAAAAAGCCGAAAAAGCGACAAATAAAATAAATAACAGTTTATGCATTGTTTCTCCAAAGTTAAAATCATTAAAAAACATTATAGTGAGCCTACAACACTTTTGCGGACCATATAAACAATCAGCCTGTAATAAAAATTAAACTTCATCTGATTGTTATACTCAGCAGACATCCCTCATGCTTACGCCTAATGAAGAGGATGAAGTAATAAAGGCTTTTGTCTCTTAATATCGATTGCATTATTCAACAGTAGTGAAATCATAAACAAATGACCAGGCCATCAGAACCTTAACGATTTGCCAGCTGTTTGTTTGAAAAGTAGACTATTGTGTACATTAAAGGTGATATTGCAGCTATTGTTGTTAGTATATCAATAATCGTATGATACTTTTGGAAGAGCATAAGCGCTATATAAAACACAAACGAGGTTACAATATATGCTTTTGTTTTTATGCCTTTAAATAGCACAAAAAACACGATAGCTAAAGAGAACGCTGTGTGAGTGCTATAGTTACAACCAAATGATGACCATATACTCAAACGGTTATCAATTGCTTGAAATAGGTAAACAAGCGATATCAAAACTGTAAGCAATACAAACTCGTAAAAAGCGTATACTTTCCGATTCCGCTTTATATTAACCAGTATAATAACAATTGATAGAATCAGCAAAATTGGATTATAGCTATCAGCTATGATATCTAACTTTTCGTAAAGGCTCATTTTTATTCTTTAAGTTTCCTAATGTCTGTCTCGAATACTCAACGCTCGACCGTTTCGGCTGAGCTTTAAGGTTATATATATCAACCAAATATCGATCACATATATTTCCAGTTTTTCAATCAAACCAAAGAACTTTATCTCTATTGTGGCGGAAACAAAAAAGAGAATTGCGACTATAAAGAAAAGGGCTGCCGTAGTAACCCCCACTGTTATCGTTACGCGTCTAAATCGATTATGGCTTAAGTCTTTTAATAACAATAACAACGCGACAGGAAAAAACATGAACTGCATGATCGCCCCGACGATATGCGGCAACTTAACCATGCTATCGACAGGTTCAACATGAGTAGGAAAAACACCCACGAGAATAACACCGACACCCGCTAAAAACAGGGCTATTATACTGCACTTATTAATGCCGTCTGTTTTTAGCCAGAGAAATGAAATCAGAATTTGTGCTGTGCCTATGCTATAAAATCCTGTTTCCAGTATAAAACCACTTTCACCTATGGCATAAAGACTGAGTGCATCGCGTAAAACATTGAGATCAGTTCGAATAATTTGCAGGTAAACTGACGCAAGGACAAACCACACAACGCCAATTAATGCGATGAGTGAGACTAATTCAGATTTTATTTTCATATAAAATATTCACTACTTATCTCACTTAACAAATGAGTATAAAAATCGATAAACAAAGCTTGATACTAATCCGATCTTGCGTCTTATAGAGCTGGCTAATCCTAACTTTTAAAATTAACCCTGCCTTAACCCTGCCTTAACCTGGCCATTACAATAAGCTACAATAAGCTGTGTCAATAATTTTTTTACTTATATGTTCGTGTTTTTCGCATCGTAGCTTAATTAAATTTTATACAATGCAGATTATGGTTCATCTATCGGCGTAAGTTTATGGACATTTTCTTCCCAGTTTTTACCATCAAAATACTCAATGGTAAATGTCTTAATATTAGACTCATCTAGACAGCGCATATTTACACTTACACCATTAGGGTGCGACCTTGGAATATAAAAAGACTTAATGCCACACGTTTTACAAAACAAGTGTTTCGCTTCCTGCGTGTCAAAAGTATACGTTTCTAAATTATCCTCACCCGACTTAAGATAAAACTTAGAAGAAGGCACAATTAAGTGCAAATAACCCGATTTAGAACAAATAGAGCAATTACACTCAGAGACCTTTAAATCTTCTGGCGCCTCGACTTCATATGTTACTCTTCCGCAATGACACTGCCCTTTATGAATCATAGTATCTCCAATTTGAATTTTAAAAAAAGCTAATGATGAGACAAGTAGAATCACAAACTAGCTTTAGGTGCCAAATAGATAATACTCAATCAAACAACTTAACTTACTCCAAATACATGCTACTGCTTTTATACGCACACGCTTTAAACGCCATAATTGTCTTAGCTATCGCCATAAAAATTCAATCATTTTGTACCCGGCCAAATCGTATTGTTTTAGCCCTTTTCTGTTATACGGATAGTAGTTTCCACCGACAAAATAGATTGCGGATAGCTCAGCAAAATACTCCAACTGGTTCTTTCTAGCATAGGCGCTTTTAATTATTTTTCCTTTAATATCTTTTACTTTGAGATAACGATCAGAATTCATTATATTTTCCCATGCATCATATATTGGCGCGTGGCGTTCCGGCCAATTCGTTATATGCCTCGCATGGGCAAGCTCGTGCATTAATGCTTTTTTTGACCATAAATCGTTAAGGTACATTAAGTTCTCTGCGTTATATATAACTACCGAATGTTCCCAGCGTTTATCTAAATAGCTATAGTTGTTTGGCTCACCTTTCCTTATATAGCTCATTCCGCTTTTTCTTCCTCCTAGTGGTGACTTATCACCCCAAAGAAGATAGAACTTCAAACCTGATAATTTATCAGCCGCATTAGATGGTAGCAATGAAAACACCTCGTCCAACACATTAGTGAGTTTTATCAGTGAGGCGTTATACAAATCTATATCTCCAGCATTTAAGCTCGCTTCAATATGAATTCCCCATTTCCCCTGTACTCGAATATAATCCCTATAAGGCCTTCTGTAACTGACTTGGTATTTATCTAATACAGGCTTATTTTTAGAGTACAAAGCCGATTGAAGTTCAACATCTTTAGCACAGTCAGACTTATTTTGAGTAAATACTGTTCTTCCATTTATATCTTTACACTTAATTATATCTGATGCACTTACAACAAACGGTAAGAGACTGAGAACAACAAACCAGTTTTTATTTATATTCACGAGACTTCTCATTATTCATATAACGAGGCTGTAGAAAATTTGACGAAAGCACAAGTATTTAATTTCTCGGTTTAGTTTTGTTGTATTCATTAAATTTAATTAATTCCGTTTACCTTATTTACTATTTTTTACATTTGATGTCGAGCCATTTTATCGATATTTATATTTCAAAATTAAAAACCCAAAATGAGACAATTAAAGGGAAATAACCACAGTGAGATAATCACAGGGAGACAGTCAAAGGAAATAGTCAAAGGGATCGATGACAAACAATATCACTAATGACTCTCAGTTGTCACCACCCATTTAATTATACGATTTGATAGTTTTTAATTAAAAACTGCGCTTTAAACCCTAAACTATCATACAGTGATTTACCTGCATGTGAAGCCTGTAAAACAATATACTCACCCTGCCATTGTGCGCAAGTCTCTATAATATTTTGCATAAACCATCGGGCAATTCCTTTACCCTGAAAAGATTGTCTAACGCCGACCTGATGTATGCCAATGATATCATCTGTTTTATACAGCAACGCACTAGCAACTGCCTGTTCATTATGACAGCCCAGCAATATTTTTATATCCTTATCATCAATTAACCTTTCTATAACATCACCATTAATGCTGTATGCAAATGCATCACTGGCTATATCAACCCATTCACCAACATCATCTTGCGTCAGTACGGTTTTTACCTGAAGTTCAGCCTGCTCTAATGCCAGGTATTCCCTTGTCTCCTTTAATACTAAATACATAGCCGTTTGTTCAAATGCACAGCCCCATTGGTTATCTAAAAGCTGTTGTTCAAATAAACCTGAACACTCATCGCCGTTAGCGATTCCCATCATCGGCCATACGGGTATTACCGCCGAAACAGGTACATTCTCCAGTAATGTGTTTTTTCCTACATTAGGTTGTAAAGTTTGTAGTATTTCTTCACGTGATAAATTATCCCAATCAAACCAGCAACGATGGGGCCAGTGGATATTGACATGGACTTCGGTTAACAGACTGCTCTTAATAACCTGTGAGTTATATTTTTTCCATAGCCCTGTGAGATTGGCGATATTAGCTTCATTAATGTGCATGACTCGAATCCATATTGATGAGCATCATGCCCGCGACAAGCAAAATGACGCCCGCTATTTTCAACGTGTTTATCGGTTTCACCGGCAATTCAAACCATCCAAAGTGACTGGCTATAATAGCAATAAGAATTTGACCCGATAAGGCATAAGACATCATTGAGCCCATACCCATTTTAGGTATAAGAAAATAAAACAGCCCGACCCCCAGAGCGCTTAAAACCCCACCTGAAAACCATAAATATACTGGAATGGATTTAATCTCCGTAAGTTGAGGATAGTGTTTCGTGGAAAGTATCATCGCAAATACGGCAAACAAACTACTGAATAGAAACGCAATGCTAGTAGCCAGTAGCGAACTGTTTAGTAATACACCCAGCTTTGCATTCATGCTAGCTTGCATAGCGATGGCTGCGCCAGCGATCAATGCGAGTAACGGTAAATAACTCACCTTAAACTTCCAGCACTATTTCATCATAATCAAATCTAACTTTCGGGCTGTACGCTTGCGCATCATCACGGTGGCGACGACCTATGGGGCATATAACAGATGTAGTGAGGCCTTTTTCGGTTAGCCCCAATACGGTATCATAACCCGCGCGATCAATACCGGTCATGGGACAGGTATCAATCTTCATTAGTGCTGCACACGTTAATAAGTTACCCAACGCAATATACGCTTGCTGATGCGCCCATTCTTGTTGCTGTTCGGTGTTCATGGCAGATAATACCGATTTCATATGCTCCGACATGAATTTTAATGTGCTATTAGACGCATTTGTTATCTGGATAGCTTTATCGATATATCGATCTACCGTTGCATTGCCAATCTGCGTATGAGCGGCAAATACTATTAGATGTGAGCTGATTGCAATTTTATTCTGTCCATAAGAAAAAGGCAGTAACTGTTGCCGAATAGAATCCGACTCCACCACAATAAGCGTGTAGGGTTGCAGACCATATGACGATGCGCTCAAACGTGTCGCATTAATTAATTGTTTTAGTTCTGTCACCGTTATTTTCTCATCTGAGAATCGTTTCACTGCATAACGCCAATCTAATGCTTCTAATAGTTTCATCTCTATTCGCCCCGTTAATTGTGAATGACTAGCTGATATAATAATCAACCCGCTATTGATAAACACAATACGAGAAAGACTTTACTAAAGCATTTACATAGGTTGATAAGTTATAAATTTTTTCTAATACGGCTTAATTGTGTGGGAGTAACACCAAGGTGTGAAGCTATATGGTATTGAGCTAAGCGCTCAGCAAGTGCACTGTTCTCAGCGACAAAACGTAAATACCGCGCAGTCGCATCTTCTTGCACAATTTCAATTTCACGTGCATCTTTTTCCAGTAGCCAATTTTTTTCTAAATAAGCGATCTGAAATAACTTTAAATCGTTTTTTTCCATCATCAGCTTTCGATACGCTAAAAAATCTATCTCTATTATCAGAGAATCTTCTAATGCTTCAAAGGAAAGAGCTGACGGAGTCGAGGACAATAAAGCCGTCATTGAACCGGGGAATGAGCCTTCCTCAAAAAAGTTTTTATTGTATTCATTACCTTTTTCATCGCAAACAAAACATCTAATCAGCCCCTGATAAATATAGGCATATGATTGCAGATTTTCTCCGGCACAATAAAGAAGGGCGTGCTTTTTCAGTGATTTAAGTTTGATGATGCACATAAATTCACACCAGGTTTCATCACTGATGGGAGCATATGACATAAGCGATTTTCTTAGCGAAAGAAATGCTCTATCTTCATCACCTAATGTTATTAATTTCTTCACTGTATTTAATGCACCTTAATTAGAAGTTAAAAGGGTCAATTAAAGGGATCTGAGACAATGCCATTAAGTTAAGCTTTTTTATGAAGGTGCGGCTTTAGCCGCGCAAATAAAGTGACTATGAAATCAGCTAGTTAATGCGCGACTGAAGTCGCACCTCCAGAGTGATTACCCTTAACTTACTGGCATTGGGATCTGAGACAAACAATAACACTAATGATTCTCAGATGTCACCACCCCTTTTACCGCATTTATTTAATATCGAATTACGTTTTTTGATGTTGCGCCTAAATAGCTCCGAAAGATTTTGTGTTTTTATGCTTTTTGAAGTGGATGCCTAATTATTAGTTTGTCTAATTATTAGATGGACAGGCATATTTAATACTCCCGATTATTAATCAAAAACAAATAAGTAAATTATCAATTACTTACTATTCATCGAATAGGTGTCTCTGTATTATTTTCTAATCTTTTTAACTAGTGCACATAGATGGTTTTTCGATATTGGTCTTAACCTTTATCTATGCTATAGACTAGGCCAGCATCACTGATAGTCGCTTTTTAAATTGTTTTGAGTTATTTCAGGAAGAGTTTAATTGCCAGGCAATTTTCCAGGCAATTTGGCTGGCTACTCAAGGGCTACTTTATGCTGATACAGTACACATTCGTTCAATTTTAAGGAGAAGAAAATGAAGATGTTGAAATTTACTTTATACCCAGTGTTTGTGCTTTTATCTTTAATTAGTTTTAGTAGCCAAGCAGCAGATCCCTCTGTTTTTCTGACAGGCTCATCCCCACAAATCAAAGATGCCTACTTTACTGTCAGACCTGATTTAAGAAGATGTATCTCACCCATTTGTGGTGGCTGGTTTGTTAATGCGGTTAATCTCAAAAGAATGAGGTGTTCCGACGGTAGCATTAAAAAAGAGTGTTATGTTGGCGCTGATGTCATTAACATTGCAGATTTAACCCCTGAACAAATCACTCAACTTCGGCTGGCAATGAGTCGATCAAATGTTTTGATTAAAGGTAGTATTTCAAATAATGTGCCTTATGGTTTGTTAGAGATCAATGCCGCCTGGTTAAGTGCAACTAATCAAAAACCTGAGGGTGTATTCCTTAGTGTTAGTGATAACGGAATACGCTGCATTACAAGCCCATGCCCAAGTCTTGATGGAAAAATTCTGAATAGAAACAGGGTTAAAAGCTTAGCAAGTTTTGATTTAAGTGGTGTTAACGCAACAGATGCTCAACTCAAACTGGCTCAGGATAGCATTGTTTCAGGGGACGGCTTACCAATGGCTGGTAAATTCGTCGAAGTTACAGGGCCTGCAGGTACTGCCCAGGGCATAGTCGCATCCCAGTTTTATTTAAAACTTGAAAGTTCAGCACCCAAATTTTGCAGACCAACAGGCTGCTCAGGTCAAATCTGCGCAGACAGTGCTGTGATAACCACCTGTGAATGGAGGCCTGAGTATGAATGTTATCGAGCCGCAACCTGTTCGGCCCAGGCAAACGGTGATTGTGGTTGGGTAATGGATGATGAGTTAAGAAAATGCCTGGATAATGCAGCAGGGACTTCGTTGTTACAACAATTTAAGTAAATCGCTAGCGTTAACTAGAGAGGAGTGTATTGGTTCAGATATAACCTGAACCAATACACATAAAAGTTGTTCAAATACATTCTATATACTTAACCAAAAACTTAGGGGCAGCCATTAGAAAGTTAAAAAGACACCCTACTAAATTTTATTTGAACATATTAGGAATAATTGATCTCTGGTCTTACCCCTATGTCAGTAAGTTAAGATCTTTTATGGGGGTGCGGCTTTAGCCGCGCAAATAAAGTGACTATGAAATCAGCTAGTTAATGCGCGACTGAAGTCGCACCTCAAGAGTGATTATCCTTAACTTACTAACATTGTCTCTGACCCGGATTTACGACCCGAGTTTAAATACGGATAGATTTTTCCGCTTCTATAAATATGCGTTTTACATCTGGATATTGTTGCTTGATGCTCTCACTCAATGTCGCAATAGTACGCTCAACTTCTTCAGCGGTTATGCTGTCTTTAAAGTCTACACTCAAATTAGCCAGTATAAAATTAGGCCCCATGTGCAAGGTTAAAACTTCATTAACCTGATCAATCACATTACTACTTTGCAAAATACCCCTAATACCTTTTACCACAGGTTGATTAGCGCTCTCACCAATGAGCAAGCCCTTAGTTTCATAAGCTAACCAAATTGCGGTGCCAATAAGAATAAACCCGATAAGAATCGATGCGATGCCATCAAAATAAACATAGCCTGTGTATTGGCTTAGCGCAATACCGACTAAGGCAACTAGCAAGCCTAGCATGGCCGCTGAATCTTCAAACAACACAACGAACACCGAAGGATCTTTAGCTCGCTTGACTGCTTCTATATATCCCCACTTCCCTTTCGCGCGGCTAAATTCACGTAAAGCATAAAACCACGCGGCACCTTCAAACAACATAGCAAGGCCTAACACGATATAATTAAGCATCGGGTTTTTCATTTCAACAGGATGCAACACATGTTGTATACCCTCATAAATAGAAATGCCACCACCCAGTGCAAAGATAAGTATAGCAACGATAAAACTCCAAAAATATATTTCTTTACCATGGCCAAAAGGAAAGTTTTCATCTGCCGGTTTTGCGGATTGTTTAATGCCATGCAATAACAGTATCTGGTTACCCGTATCCACCAGAGAGTGAATTCCTTCAGATAACATCGCTGAACTGCCGGTTATAAACGCAGCACTAAATTTTGTGACAGAGATTAAGGCATTGCCGATAAGTGCCGCAATAATGACTTTTTTTGAACCTGTTGACATGTTATTTAGTTACCTGGTTAACGTAATAATACTGGGATTAATTGGTTTATATTCATATTAAAAGCATCTTTAAATATAAAGCGATTTTGTTAAGCGCGTCTCTTAGCAATTTCAATTATTTTTATTGAATTTCATTTAAAGCGCATCTAAATGTACTCATCAGCCTTTTAGGGCTGCAACTTGTTAAATGTATATTGTTGCAACCATTAAAAACAGCAAAGCGATTAACGACTTTTTTAAACTCAGGCATAAATAGATCTAGATTTATTTCTTTAGATTCAATATGCAAGTGAATTAATTCAAAACACCCTGTTTTACGATGCGCCTTACAATCTACTCTGCCAACCAGTCTATCTTGATAGAGAATAGGCAAACTGAAATAGCCAAATTTACGCTTTTCTTTTGATGTGTAGCATTCAAGCCTGTATTCAAAATCAAAAATTTGTTTAACTTTATCTCGATGAATAATGGCATTATCAAAGGGAGATAAAATTCGAACATTTTTATTCGGCCGACTTAATTTCTTATCCAGAATACTCTGCGTAGTGTAGACCATTGGCATGCCTTCTATGGGACACTCTATCATAACCCCCTCTTCAACTTTCTGGCACAAAACCCTATTAAGTGCTTTACTTAAAGAGCTTCCTGGCCTTAAGTGTGTCAGTAGTTTGAGAGTAGTTAATCCATTTGCTTTCATTGAAACATTGATGAGGTATTCGGCAAACTCTAACAAAGAAGGCTTACGGGTATTTATGTGATCTGGCAGAACTCTTTCAGTTATATCATAAATTTTCTCCATACCGTCGCGCCCCGATATCATTAGATCGCCTTGCATAAAGAGCTTTTCAAGCGCGCGTTTAGCAGGCTTCCAATCCCACCATTTTGAATTAGCGCTAGTTGTCGACTTAAAATTCCTCGCCTTAAGAGGCCCTTCAATTCGAATTCGATCAAGTACATGGTGTATGTGTTTAGCCTCCACATTGGAATAATATGGTGACTTCCCACGCTTTATCTCTAACATCTGAGGCAAAACGAAACGGTAATTTTCCATCGGCAAATAAGAAGCGGCATGAAACCAATATTCGAAGACACTTCGTTCTCGAACTAGCTCAGACAAGTAACCTGGTTGATAGTCTGGGATGCGCGTCCAGAGAGTATGGTGGTGAGCGCGCTCTATAACCGAAAGAGTATCGATTTGAATATATCCCAGGTGCTCAATTGCACGCTTAGTTGCCTGAATACCTTTACCAAATGGGCTCACTGTTGTGAGCCCTTGACGTTGTAATGCAATAAGGCGAAGTTTTTTATGCATATTAATAAAGGTTATCTCTAAAATGAATAATTCATAATCACCTTGTATCTTTAAGTATAACCTCTTCGCTCTCAACATTCACATCACTGGCTATAGTGGGGCGAATAATCAGAGCATCAAGGGCGCTTACACTCTGGACTTTTCAGAAAGCCTAACTCTTTGGCTTTAAGTATGTCTTAATATAGGAGCCTTCAAGTCCACATGATGATTTCGCGCAAATATTCTCCATAAAAATAACCCGAGTATTTAATCGCTCAAACAGGTTAAACTTAACTCCCCCCCTCCTATATAGATCAGCGATACCGTGATGCAAATCCCCTTTAAAAATCGATACATAAACCTCGGCACCGACTTTTATGCCGCCGCACAAGCGGCAGCGGTAGAGTCACCATCACTCATTAAATTTAATGATGCATTAGCCAGTCAACTAGGCATTAACCCCGAAGGATCAAAATCAGCTGAAATTGCGGCGATATTTTCAGGTAAGCATTTACCTGCCGGTGCACAACCGTTGGCAATGGCTTATGCGGGACACCAGTTTGGCAGCTTTAATCCACAACTGGGGGATGGTCGTGCGCTATTACTGGGCGAGCTTGAATCACTACAAGGCGAAAAACTCAGTTTGCAACTAAAGGGCTCAGGTCAAACCTCCTACTCTCGAAACGGCGACGGTCGTGCGGCATTAGGCCCGGTATTGCGCGAATATTTACTAAGTGAGGCCATGCAAAAGTTAGGTGTTCCCACCACACGCGCATTAGCCTGTGTTACCACGGGTGAATCGGTCGCCAGAGAGCAGCTTTTACCCGGCGGAGTGATTACTCGAGTTGCCACGAGTTTCATTCGGGTCGGTTCATTTCAGTATTTTTCAGCCAGACAGAATTTACCTGCCATCACCAAACTGGCGGACTATGTTATCGACACCAATTACCCAGCCTGTAGAGACGCGCCCAATCCTTATGTTGATTTTTTAGCGCGAGTGGTTGAAGGACAGGCTCATTTAATTGCAAAATGGATGCAGTTTGGTTTTATTCATGGCGTAATGAACACTGATAATATGTCGGTTGCTGGTGAAACTATTGACTATGGTCCCTGTGCATTTATGGATGATTACTCGCACGATCGTGTGTATAGCTCGATAGACAGAAATGGCCGTTATGCTTATTCAAACCAACCATCCATTGGGCTGTGGAATTTAACCCGACTGGCTGAATCAATCGTACCCTTGTTATCTGAGGATACGGACCAGGCCGTTGAAATTGCTCAGGACATTTTAAAATCGTTTATCAAACAATATGAAGACAACTGGTTGCAGGGCATGCGTGTCAAGTTAGGCCTGTCAAAACAGGCAAGCATTTCAAGTGAAGATGACAAAAAACTTGCCGATGATTTATTTGAAATAATGGCCGACACAAAAGCAGATTTCACCTTAACTTTTTACACGTTATCGCAACTAGATACACTCTCTAATGCAAAAGATGCAAAGCTATTATCGCTGTTTAACCCGACTAACAAAATACATGGCTGGTTAAGTGAATGGCGCGTGCGTTTAACGAAAGAAACCCTGACGGATGAACAACGCCAACATAAAATGCACTGCGTGAATCCTTTATATATACCGCGTAATCATCAAGTCGAAGCCGCCATCCGAGCGGCTGAAGATCATAATGATTTTTCAGTTTTTCATGCCTTACATGAGGTTTTGCAACAGCCCTTTACCGAACAGGAAAACAGCCAAAAATACACCCTGCCACCAGAACCGGAAGAAGTGGTTTGGAAAACCTTTTGTGGCACCTGAACTTTAATCATCATTATGTGTCACAGCTCTAATATTCACTGCAATATGTTACGTGCTGTGTATTTTTTCAAGCCTAATTTGTGTATGATGCGATCTGCGCCTGCTAATACATTGACGACACAAATGTATTGCTAAATTGAAAAATATTTTTACTCACGCGCATCAAATCGCTCACATCAGGAAACACTATGTTAAAAAAAATAGCTCTAGCTATCGCCCTGCTCACCCTCTCAACACAGGGCAATGCCCGCGGCTTTGACGTAAAACTAGCCAGCGAAATGGCTGAGTTTACTTACTTAACCGAATCTTCAACTTTTGGCTACGGCGGTGCAGATTTTGGATTCGGCATATTATTTACCGAAGACAGCGACTACCAGGTTAATGGAAAACTTATGATTAGTGGTAATCCGGCCGGTAACAATAAATCCTTTCAATTTGGTGTCGGCGGCAAGCTAATGTTTGTAAAGCTGGATGCCGCAGATGAAGAAGTTGGGGCATTAGCACTCGCCGGTCAGGTGCGCTACATTATCCCCTCTTCAATGCCAGTTGCCTTTCGAATCGGAGCTGCCTATGCGCCCAGCATCACTTCTTTCAGTGGTGCCGATGCTTACGGTGAATATGAGTTTGCCATTGAGCTAGAAGTCACGCCAAGCGCACAAGCTTATGTGGGCTATCGTAAAATGCAATATGATTTTGAAGGCGGCGGTGAGTTTGAGTTAGACGATAGCGTGCATGTTGGGATTAAGTTTGAGTTTTAACGGTTTAGGCGCAGTGACGATGTTTTATTAATACACTTAAATATTAAAGGTCTCCAAACAACTGAAGCAGACATTTTTCAGTTTAATTTGCTGGTAAATTTGCGCTCTGTTATGGCACATATCCATCAGGGACAGTCCGCTGTTTTTTGGCGCTCTGTCCCCTGATTGAGACCACCAAGAGTTGAGCGGAGTCGTTCATCGCACTGCCCATCTGATCGGAATTACCACATGGGACAGGGCGCTAAAAAGCAGCGGACTGACCCTGATGGATATGTGCCATAACAGGGCAACTGAGCATCGAGATTAGCAATAAACCAAGCGTCCGCTTCTGGCTAGTTTGAGTCATTCTCTACTGTCTGAATTTATACAAATAAGCCTAATTAAACAAAACCAGCACAGCTAATGACTAGTACCCTCTGAACGCGTTATTTTATTATAAACATTATATTTTCCCGATGGTTTTACCATCGGAATACGTTTGATCTCTTCAAGACTTTTCGCATCATAGACAATCACTTCACCGTCCATATCCCACACGCTTAATAAGGCATGTTTCCCGTCTTTATCAAATTCCACATGGGCCGCCGTTTTTCCTGGTGACGGCTTAATCGTTTTTACAATTTTCAACGTTTGTTTATCAATAACATGTACTGCATCTTTATTCGGACCGAAGAAAACATCTACCCAGGCATAGGGTGAGTTTTCATGACTACGCATAAAAAACCCCGGCCCCAGGGTTTTTATACGCTTAATCGTTTTCCAGTTTTGCATATCAATAATACTCACCTCCCCTTCTTTAAGGTTTGGTGTCGCCAGGATTGTGGTGCCTTTATAGCGCCAGGTAATACCTGACCCCATGTGCGGCATACCGGTTAAATCTAGTGTGCTAATGGTTCGACCCAGATCAAAATCCAGCACTCTCGCTTTTTTATCTCTTGATGCACCAATAATTAATTCATAAGACTGATTAAAAAAGAAATCATCTAGATAAACTTCGGTTTTTATTTTTCGTACAGGAAAACGTTCAATCGGTTTCGCATGCTCTTGTGCTGCATTTTCACCTGCTCCTTCGCGATAATCATGCATCCATTTACCAAAACCCATTGGCGGTTTATCTTCGTAAGTAATTTCCCAAACTTCTTTAAGATCTTTAAGCGCTACAATAAAGGTTTTGCGCGGCGCGGCATCGTACACGGCACTCACTCTTGAACTTTTTCCGTCTTCGTTTTCAACGGCAATAATTTTCAGTGGTGTCAAATCTTCTGCATCCAGTATTACGACCGTGTGTGGTAGATAATTTCCAGCCAGAACATATTTTCCGTCACTGGAAACCGCCACATTTCGCATATTGATTCCTGCGCGAATTTCAGCAACAATTTCTAAATTATAAATATCATATTTCGTCACCCATCCATCACGAGAACCAAAATAAACAAACCGTCCATCCGGTGAGTACTTGGGTCCACCATGCAGTGAAAAGCGGGATTTAAAGCGATGAATCGGCTCAAACGAGTCACCATTTAATACACTGACATGATGATCGCCCAGCTCAACCACCAAAAAAATATTCATCGGGTCCGCATCCCATACAGGAATGGCCGGCAGGTTTAATATATGCTCATGAACAATATGGGTGCTGTTGATTTCTGTTAAATTCCAGATGGGTACTTCTGGTAATGGGCTGTAGATATAATCTACCAACATCTGTATTTCTGCCGCATTTAATTTATCCCTATAGCCGGGCATCTGGGTTGCTGCTCGCCCGTTTTCAATAACGTCGTTCGCTAAATTTTTTCGCAGGCGCTGCAAGTTTTCCGGTAACAATGCCGGCCCCATCTGACCCAGGCGATCTTCACCATGACATTCAGCGCAGTGGGTTTTGAAATTGTTAAGCGTTTCAATAGATGGCTTTGCATACAATGAATTAACTGGACAAAACAACAACATAAAAAATACCGCTGAGAATAGTAATGTTTCTTTATCATATTTATTTTCGTTGTTAGTTTTCATTAGCATTTTCTTTTAATTTTTTACCTCCCCCTTAGCAAAAGGGGGATAGCGAAGCCAGGGGGCCGAGGGGGATAATTTTATTCAACTTTTTACTCAATATATTTTGCATATTAATCTGATGCCTTTCAAATCTCCCCCAACCCCTCTTTTCCAAAGAGGGGAGTACAAAACTTAACGTACAGGAACCTGCATGGACGCCACATTCAAACGCCCATCATAAGGCCGATTTTCAAGACGCTGGCCTGATTCTTCTAAACCAATTTCTTCATCGGTTAAATAACACGCTGGATCTTCTTGCCATGCATCACCGGTTAACTGATAAGCTCTGACCCGCGTATTACCACCACAAATGGCTTTGTGACTACAAACCGCACAACGACCTTTTAGCGGGCGATTCTGTTGCTTTAAACCCGCCATTAACGGGTCTGAAACATCCTGCCATATCTCAGAAAACGCTCTTTCTTTTACGTTACCTAAATTATAATTCCACCAGAAAGTATCCGGGTGAACATTACCGAGGTTGTCGATGTTTGAAATATTCACACCGGATGCGTTGCCGCCCCATTGCTCGAGCCGTACCTTGAGTTCTTCTGATTTTTTTAGATAAATTTCCGGTAAGTTTTCTTTTACCCACTGCATTAAATAAATGCCATCCGCATCATTATTACCGGTTACAAATTCTCTGTTTTTTCCGGATTGAATAGCATCCCAACAACTTGAAAATAATAGATCCATGGCAGAACGAGTCATTTTATGAAACACATCATCTTTACGGTTTTTATTACCACGCCCCGCATAATTCAAATGTGACAGATAAAACTTGTCTATATTTCGCTCTTCCATTAACCCTAGAATATCTGGCAATTCTGATACCGTATCCTGGGTTAGCGTGAATCGCATACCGACTTTAATAGCGTTTTCTTTACATAGCTCGATGCCACGCATGGATTCTTTAAAAGCACCCTTGCGACGCCGGAATGCATCGTGAGTTTCTTCCATTCCATCAATGCTAATTCCGACATAGTCGTAACCCACTGCAGATATTTTTTTAATATTATCTTCCGTAATTAATGTACCATTCGTTGACAGACCAACATAAAAACCCATGGCTTTGGCTTTATGTGAGATTTCATAAATATCCGATCTCAGCAAAGGCTCTCCGCCTGATAAAATAAGAACCGGCACCTTAAATTGCTTAAGATCACTCATTACGCTAAACACCTGTTGAGTATTTAATTCGCCCGGAAAATCTTTATCCGCAGAAATAGAATAACAATGCTTACAGGTTAAATTACAACGCCGCACCAGATTCCATATTACAACCGGTCCCGGCGGTTTTCTTGCTACCCCTAACGGCGTATCTTGCGCCAGCGTTTTCATAAACTGAGTTAGTCTGAACATAGTCGCTTCCTGTTAAATTCTTAATCCGGTTTTTTTAAGAATTTTACTGCTGAACAAAACCTCATGACCCAGATTTTTTTCAGCTAATAAACTTTCAATTAATTCCACTTTTACAAACACGTCTTCACGTGATTTAGCATGTACCATTGCAAACAAATTATAGGGCCACTGCGGCAAAAACCTTGGTCTTTCATAACAATGACTCACAAAATCTAACGCCCCGACCAGTTCCCCCAACACATTAATATGTTGTGTCGGCACATTCCAGACACTCATGCCATTTGCCCTGAACCCTAATTGATAATGATTGGGCACAATTCCTGTGCGACGAATCACACCTGACTCTGTCATGCTTTTTATTCGAGCAATCACTTCCTGCACATCCATTCCTGTTTGTTCTGCTACAGCATGATAAGGGTATCGCGTTAGTGGTAGCCCCTGTTGAGTTGCAGATATTATTTTTTTATCCTTTTTATCAATTGTTTTTATTTCGCTATTTTGTTGCGTCGCAAGCATGGTTACACCTCAAACTTAAGGCCCAGAAAAAACTCTTTCTGCTTGGGCATGTTATAAACCTGAAGTCCGGTTATGTGCTGTATATCTGCTATCACTTTTTCAATTTGGTGCGGCAATTCAGTGGCGATAACAAACCACATATTTAATTCATGTTCGCGGGCATAGTTATGTGCAACTTCCGAAAAACGGTTGACCACATCAGCAACCTTATCAAAATCTTCCGTCTTTACTTTCATTGCCGCCAGCGTTAATCCCCCTCCCATTTTTTTAGCATCGTACATAGGACCAAAACGACTAATTATTCCGGCCTCTTTCATTGCTTCTATTCTACTAATGATTTCCTCTGCCGGAATATCCAGCGTTAGTTGCAGTTCATCCCATGGTTTTTCACAAACAGGAAAACCTCCCTGTAGATGATTTATTATTTTTTTATCGAGCTCATTGAGTTCCACTAACTGGTTCTCCATTAGACAGCAACCTTTTCGTTATGAACATAAAATGCGCCTCGTTGCTTAAAGCAGCGAGTACTGAATAACAGTTCATGACGAAGTTCCTGTGCATTACAACTTTTTATCATCAACTGAAGATGTCTCATTACCTCTTTTTTATCCTGTCCGTGAATCATGCAAAATAAATTATAGGGCCAGTCAGGTAAATTACGGGGGCGTCGATAACTCAGGGTAACAAAATCAAACTGCCCGAAACACTGCCCCAGTTTATCAACCTGTTGTTCAGGCACATCCCACACCACCATTGCATTTGATCTGTAACCCAGATTGCGATGCCTTACGACTAAACCAAAGCGTTTTATATCGCCTTTTTCCTGCATCCATTTTAGGTAATTAATCACCTCTTCTTCAGTGCTTTGTATTTGCTCAGCGATTACGGCATAGGGATGCGAAACAAATGGCAGCCCCTGTTGCAATACCGCAATTAACTGTCGCTCATTAATCATTTTTATTTTCAACCCGTGTTAAGTTAAATCCCAGATCGATGTGATATTCCTTTTCCATCGGTAATGACATAATTCGGATCGCTGATTTTCCTTCTATTTCACTGAGTATTTTATCGAGTGCCGCCTGATTTTCTGCCGTTAGTACAAACCACAAATTAAAATGATGTTCACGCTCATAGTTGTGATTAACTGCCGGATATGAATTGACCAGGCTGGCAATTTTTTCGAGTTTATTTTCCGGCACAGCCATGGCTGCCAGTGTGCTCACGCCTACCCGGTGCGGACGAAACACCGCACCGACTCGACTGAGTATATTTTTTTCATCCAGCTCCTTAAGCAAATCCAGCACACACTGTTCATCAACCCCTAATTGTTCTGCAATATCGGAAAATGGCGTGCAACTAAGAGGAAAATCATGCTGATACTCATTGAGTAAATTCTGCATAAGTTCTGCTCTGTTCGTCACCTTGTGCGTTACCTGGTGCTTACTGTTTATCTTTGCTGTCATCGTGTTTTTGAGTTCTCTGAAATCAATAACCATTAATTTCAAAGCTACAGCAATTTATGAGAGCGGCCTTGACTAAAGGCAACTGTTTCAGACTAACAGGAATGATTAAACTGGATTATGGCTTTAAGTTGTTGAACTATAAAACAATAGAAAATATATTTTTACTTTTGACGCAGATCAATTATGAAGTATTATTTAATGTCTTATCGGCACCGTTCTTTATGTCGACACGGCACTTTACATCCGTGCTATTCTTTATAAAAACCCGATTACCATACACAGCAAAAACAATACTGGTGATAACAAACAGTGCGCTCATTAACGTCAAATCATATCCATCGCTGGTAGCATATAGTGCAATACCACAGGTACTCATTGCCGCCACCACAGAATGTGCCGTACTGTGATGCTCCGCATAAACGGACGTCAGGTAGCCGCCGCTGAACATCACAAAAAACAGTCCCATTGATACAAATACAATATAAAACCCCTGCCGGAGAAAACTAATCACAGGATAATTAATCACAGGATAATTTTTCATCAGGAGGTTATAACCTATATCCACAAATAAAAATAACAGTTCAAACAACAAGCCTAAAAACAGCATAAAGCTGACGCCAATAAATAATGCTTTAATATTGATCACTGTCCACTACAAACCTGTTTTATGAGCCCGGTTAGTAAAGAAAATCCCACTGGGTTTATCTACCTTTAATCTTTTAACAACAGCAAAGGTTTGCGTATCCACCACGTCCACCCGGTCTTCATCCCTTACCGACATCCAAACCTGTTCGCCTCGCGGGCTAAACTCCATATGCAAAACCGCCTTTCCCGGTTTTAATGTTTTGATTACTTTTAGTGTTTCCGTATCTATCACCTGAATCGTATCATTTCGCGGATGTGCAAAGTTCACCCACATTTGACGATGATCTGGCCGTGACATAACAAAAATCGGCTGACCATGAACCGCTATGGATTTTATCTGTTTCCAGTTATTGTCCATCACCAGCACTTCATGCTGACCGACTGCCGGTAATAACATTTTATCCCCCGCCATTGCCCAGCCTTCCAGGTGCGGCATTTTATATACCGGTAATTTTTCTTTTCCCTTACCGTAATGATCCATAATCCGCGTTACACCGTTTTCACGATGCCATAAATCCAGCATAGCCAGACCATCTTCACCAAACAGGCCAGCAATATAATAGCGCCCATCTGGTGTAATTAATCCATCATAAGGCAATAGACCAACCTCTTTATACTTAGTCACAACGGGGTTACTGATATCTTTCATATCAACCACCCAAATTTCACCCGCATCATATAAACTAAAAACAAATAACTGACCCGGCGCATCAACCAGGCCGACTGTTTTAGATTGTTTACCAGCTCCATAAATAGCTGGAATATTTGCAACTAGCTCAAGTGTTTCACTGTTAAAAACATTAATCCCACCGGGTTTGTAATTTGAAACGGCAATCAGTTTTCCATCCTGTGAAATTGCACCACCAATACTATTACCCGACTGCATAATACGTTTAACTATTTTCTGCTCAAGCAAATCTATTTTTGTTAAACCACCATCTCTGCCGAACACAAAACCATAACGGGCATCACGGGAATACACTATAGACGCATGCGACAGATCGCCCAGTCCTTCAATTGTTGCCAATGAACGATTATGGGTATGTTCAACCAGCTGTAGCCGACCCATTGCACGTTCAACGATCAGACCTAAATCGCCAGTACCCCGCAGATTCTGATTTGCACAACCTGTTAGCTGAATAACAAGTAATATAAATAATATTTTTTTCATAATTTTATCGTCGGGTTAGTTAACTGCGCTATTTCGTAATAATTTAATAATTATTGTTATATCGTTTTTTGATAACAATGATTTCCATGCAGGCATCGGCGTACCCGCACGCCCTTCGCTAATTGTCACCATTAACAATTCATCAGATTTATTTTTTAACGCCTCAGCCTTCAATGATGGCCCTAGCCCGCCGCTTAATGTCATACCGTGACATGACCCGCAATCATGTTTAATTAAATGCTGCAATTCCAATCGGCGATCAACAGATTCACCTGCCCGCACGATTAATGTCAAACATATCAGCACACAAAAGCTAAGCATCCGCCATAAACTGATTTTTTTCAGCATTATTATCATCCATCGTATTTATTTCTTGTGGATCAAACCAGTCTAGTTTCTCTGCAAAGCGAACCACATTGCCAATGATAATTAATGCCGGTGACTTAACTGACATTTCAATGACATCTGACGGTATATTATTCAATGTAGAAAGACAGCGACGCTGAACGGTTTTTGTTCCATTTTCAACTGCGGCGGCGGGTGTATTCGCCGGCAACCCTGCTGCGATTAGCTTTTCACTTAGCTGGGGCAGGCTGGCCAGCCCCATATAAAAAACCAGCGTAGTATCACTATCGGCCAGACTCTTCCAGTTTAAATCTAGTAGTTTATCTGCACGGCAATGTCCGGTAATTAACCTGACACTTGAAGCCACACCCCGATGCGTTAACGGAATACCCGCGTACGCACTACAGGCTGATGCTGCGGTAATGCCTGGAATATATTCAAATTCAATATTATGATTAATTAAAAACTCAGCTTCCTCACTTCCTCTGCCAAAAATAAAGGGATCACCACCTTTCAAACGTACCACTTTACGCTCTTTTTTTGCCAGATTCACCAACAGCTGATTAATCTCACCCTGGTTCATATGATGCTTGCCAGATGCTTTACCCACATATATTTTTTTTACACCATGTGGAATCAGGTTTTGTATTTCTTCTGATACCAGCCGGTCATAAACAACCACATCAGCCTGTTGAATTAATCGGTAAGCTTTCATGGTTAGCAACTCTGGATCGCCAGGGCCTGCTCCCACTAATGAAATTACCGTTTTAGAATTTAACATTAACACTACCTTTCATTTCTGGGTGTGGCCCGCAACGATAGGGAAACGTTCCGGCTGTTTCAAATTTTCGTTGATAGGATTCATCGGGAAAAATATAATCCGGTTCAACTTCATTTAACTGCTTAAACCAGACACTGTGATACTGGCGTTTTTCTTTATTAATCCAACGAACAGTTGTCCCTGGCTTAATGTTTATTTGTGCGGGAATAAATTTATATTTTTTTATTTCAACCGTAACAAGAGTTTTACCCCCTGTTTTTTTACCCTCCGTTTTTTCACCCTCCACTTTATCACTGGCATGCAGATAAATTGGAAACACAAACACTAATCCGAATACCAGCATCAGGGTTAAAATATATTGCAGTGCATAGATCGTATATTTCATGCTATACCTCTTTAATGTGTTACTCTTTAATGTGTCGCTCTATTTTGATCCGCTTTATTTCTATTACTTTTAATGTTTTATTAGCTACATTAATTTTTTATGTATTTGGCATTAATTTCAGCCGTTGTATTATCAAAACCTAACTTATACCCAATAGACACATGGTGATATCTTGCAGTGGTATAATCATCGTGAATTGCAAAACCAAAGTTATAAATACTGTTCGTTTCCAGACTAATATCACCTGGTTTATCCGACTTAAGTTGACGGGTCATTTCAACCGTCCAGATTCCATTATTCAGATTGGCATTAAACTCCGTTTGTTGCCCATCATTTGCGACTCGCTCACTCAGCACATGTCCATTTTCAGATACTTTCTGCCCGGCTTTATAACGAACAATATCCATATAGTGCCCCGCATCAAATTCAGATTTCAACTCCGACTCATCTTTGAGCTTATCCCATCCTCCCAGTGCCTTTCCACCACGACCTTTTATCTCCAACTTTGTGCGGCTTTCTTTAAGATATTTAGTGACGCCGTTACCCGCATATTTAAGTGCGGCTTTATCAACAATAGCCTGCTCAGGTGCAAACGGCATACTGCGTAAATCGGCATGACAGGTTCCCCAGCAACCGGCTCTGTCCGCATACTCAACTTCATCTGTCGCGAACATAACCGCTAGCTTAATTTTATTTTCTGCGTCCATTTTTCCACCCTCGACAAAAGGTGCTGGGGTATGTTCCGAGTCTGTCCATGAAAATTTCATATACAAATTTTGCGCATCATGAGCCGACTGAACATTAACCTTAATACTGCCCCGTTTACCGGGTATAAGCGTCGGCTCCATTCCATGCTTTCTATCTTTACCGACTTTCATTTCTTTTTCACCGGATACAATTTTCTGCCCTATATCCGCAAGCTCTTCTTCATGACAGTCAAAGCAACGATCGCCAGATTTAAAGGCTCTTTTCCCACCATGTTGTCGTCCCACCGCCCATTCAATAGAAGACTGTCCCGGATAAAATACAATGACGTCTCTGCCCGTTACACCGCTCCAGTTAATGCGACTATCCGCATTTGTTTTTACTACGACGGCTTGTGATTGTTTGGCTTCACTCTTAACTCGTGTTTTTACTGATTCTACTTCAGGCACTGGCTGCGCTATTTCTTTTTCTGTTCGTTCTTTTTTTACTTGTATGCTTTCTACTCGTTCACTCCCTACCTGTTCATTTTCTACTTGTTCATTTTCTACTTGTTCATTTTCTACTTGTTCATTTTCTACTGGCTCATTTTTTATTAATGATTCAGGCGTGACAGTCTTTGTTTTTTGTTTTTCAATATACGCCAGCCATTGTGGTGGCATGGGTTTTATAAAATTTGGGTTAGGTGCTTCCAGCAGATCTATTTCATCTTCATCTAACTGATCATGTACATGCTTGTGCGCAATACCTTTATGACAGTCAATACAGGTATTACCCGCCTGCATTGCATTGATGTGTTGTTTTCTTGCTCTTGACTTCTGTGTCTCGGGATTCATGGTTGAAAAGTCATGACAATTACGACACTCCCGCGAATCAGTTTCTTTCATGGTTCGCCAGACATTCTTCGCGAGATGAAGACGGCTGTTATTAAATTTTTCTGGTGTATCTATCGTACCCAACACTTTATGTAGAACTTCATTACTTGCCTGAATTTTACGCACCACTTTATGTACCCATGGTCTGGGCACGTGACAATCAGAACAAGTTGCTCGTACCCCGGCTCTGTTCGTATAGTGAATCGTTTTGTTGTATTCCTGAAAAACATTTTCTTCCATTTCATGGCAGGACACACAGAACTCCAGTGTATTTGTGGCTTCCATTGCGGTATTGAATCCACCCCAGAAAATGACCCCGACAATCATAAAAAATAATGCAACACCAACGGTGGTTCCAAAAATTATCTGTCTTGAAAGCAGCTTGCCGTAAAGATTAAACATGTTATTGTCCGTCTGAAATACGTTTAATAAAATTCACTTCTGCGGGTGGGCTTTATGCCCACCCTTCAAGCTCCACTACTAAGTCACATGATTAACTCTATTGTGAACATTAAACTTACCCGTAGGTGCATAGAAGCCTTTGATCGTAGTTTTTTTCTTCAGTGTTTTTGCATCAAAGATAACGATCTCTCCATTTGGCTTCAATGAATCAGAACGGTTCCAGATTGAAACCCAGACTTCTGTTCCGTCAGCATTAAATTCAAAGTGCACCGCCGCATAACCTTTTTTATCTGTCAGGCGAATGGTTTTAACAATCTCACGGGTGTCTTTATCTATAACCTGCACAGATTGCTGAATTTCGGCTTCTGGCGTTTTAGTTTGATCAGCCCATACATATTTTGATTTAGGATGGGTGCGTAAGAAAACACCAGGGCCATCCGTTTCAACGGTGTAACATTCTTTCCAGGCGGCTTTCTTATTACCCTTGGGATCATTACCCCAAACGGTTACCAGTCCGGTCCCTAAATGGGTTGTTCCACTGACGTTACCGCACTCTTTATCTTTCCAGTTTGCACCGGGGCCAGGATGTGGAAGCTTATCAACATCAATCATGGCTTCCAGCTTGCGCTCTTTGGTATCGATAATAACCATTTTGTTTGAGGCATTCGCCGCAATCTGGAAGTAACGACCGGTTGGGTCAAAGAAACCATCGTGCAGATATTTAGCTGAATCAATTTTATCGATGCGTAGATTATCGATATCCGAATAGTCGACCTGCCACATTTGTCCCAGCTCTTTCATGGACACCATCCAGGTCGGTGCCATCGGTGTATCGTAAACCGCCGCTACCCTAGATTCTTCAACATAATTTCCATCTACATTCACGCCACGTGATGACACCACTTTTAACGGGTTCATGGTTTTGGCGTCTAATATGACAAAATGCGGTGGCCAGTAAACACCACCAATAACATATTTCCCATCACCCGAAACCGCAACATCACGTGCGTCATACCCCACCTGTACGGATGCAACTTTCATCTTGTCCGGTGTCTGCCACAAATCAACTTTTGTCATCAGGCCATCACGCCCCATGATGTACCAGAAACGTCCATGGTCTTTCGCATGCAATGTCTGATGATGCTCTACGGTTTTCAACACATGCACCGCATAACCGGTATCAATGTGGGTGACAATTTCATGCTTATCACCATCAACGATGGCAATTTTTCCCGCATCACGTTCGATGACAAGAAAGAAATTATCCCAATTGCGATTATGTTTAGGCTTTGTTGGATAATCTTTAGGTGCAACAAACACCTTATGCCGTTTTTTCATTAATGACAGTGGCATTTCCGGTGGCTTAGGTGGATCTATTTGAATGTAAGTTGCTAACAGACTAATTTCTTTCTTTGACATAATGTCATCGAAATTATTCATACCCCCTTCTGTTCCCAGTGTGATAATTTTTTCAAGACGCTTCTGGCCTTTTTTAATGGTGTTTACTGGCTCCAGATTTTTACCGGTTGCGCCTTTTCTTAAAACACCATGACAACCCGCACAACGCTGAAAGTAAAGTGAATTGGCTTTTTTAAAATCGGCTTCACTCATGGTGGGTTGTTTGGTTTTAGCAAGACTGGCCGTAGGAATAACCGCTATTGCAGTTATCGCTAAAAAACTAGCGGTTATTAATCGAGATATCATTGTTTTCTGCATTTCGCTTCTCTCCAGATGGATATAAAGATAATTATGCCGATGATATTAGTGGGGGCTAACTCCAGTAACCGGAATGCCGGATTACATTTTCAGCTGTATGTATATCAATAAATGTCGCAGTCCAGATAAACCCGATTTCAATCCGCTTCGTTTGAACTACCTCTTTAGTAAAATAGAGTAGAATCCAAACCCACATCTTGAACCTTGACTTTCATCAAGCTGAAAAACATTATTTTAGTTAACTAGATTGTATTGATACATGACAATTTCAATAAACCACACCCTACCCTGTTTTTCTTGATTGCCAGATAAACTACGCCGACCCGTTAAACACAAACAGCAAGGGACTTAACGAAGTCACTATTCAGATCTTAGATCGTGGTTTTATTTAAAGTTAATATTAAGATTTTGAGGGCTGATTTTAAATCTATGCAATACGATTTGAAATTGTGAGGGTTAGCTCAGACGTTATCTGACAGAGTAATACTTTACTTCAATATGCTCTGATAGTAGACAATGGCTCAAACTAGCCAGAAGCGGAAGGTCAAAGGCAGAAGCTTTTTACCGCAAATAAACGCGAATGTACGCAAATGTTGTTTTGTTATAGTGCGCCTACGGCGCACTATAACAAAATAATGTTTTTGCTTTTATTAGCGTGTTTTGCGTTTATTTGCGGTAAAAAGCTTTTGATTTTAAACGTCCGCTTCAGGGTGTTTTGAGACCCTTATCTACAGTCAATATTGTCAGATTAACGCTAGCGCTATTTTGAAAAATAGCCGATCAGGCTTGAGCAATTACACTTATTGAATATGACTGCACTCCTTTAGAAAAGGTGTATATTTTTGATCTGAGCCATTAATATGATTGACCAGCCAGGTTTTTAAGTACACGGCGACATCTTCTATTGTTCGCGTTTTATCAACTCGGTATTCATTGATATAATGACTAACCTGTTGAATCATCTCGTCGTGTTGTTTTTTATGGTCTTCAAAATCCGGATAGTCACACTTTTTCATCATTTCCTCTTCTCTACTAAAATGATATTTCGTATATTCAACTAACTGATTCAACACGTTTTCAACAATTTCCTCGTCCGTTTTATAATGAGCCGCTGCCTGTAACTGGTTAATCAACCCCAGTAATTTTTTATGATCATCATCAATCGTAGCGATTCCAACACTATAATCGTCCTTCCATTCAACAAAACGCGTTGCAACAATCCGGTCATGAATAACCGGGATAATGGCGAGCACGCCAATTAGAATCCAGGGCAGGGGATGAGTAAAGCCCAACATGAATCCGAGCACAATCATGACCAGCAAGCCTAATATCAATAATGACATAATCAGCATGCTAATACCTTTCGTAACAGTCGACATAGTGACGCTCCTAAGGCGGCTAGTTTGGTTTATGAGACTAACTAAAAACCATTACCTTGAAACTGATATATGTCAATTTATCATATATGTAGTAAAAACCGATTTTCACCTATTAATTCCCGTTAAATATTAGATAACCATCAAGACTCTTATTTCTCACCTCAACCCCCTGTACCACTGACTTTGCTAAAAACAACAATTTTTGTGCAGAGTCGTTTATACGAACTGTATCGCATATTTTAAAAAAAAACTGCGTACAATATTTTCATGTGCTCCAAAATCTGACACATTAAGTACAAATGACATAAACCCAAATTACGTAAACCATTAAATGACGGACCTAAAATGAATAATACTAACCAGACAAAAGCCCGGATGTTATCTGAAATGATTGAAGTGAAAGAACTTTCACATCCGCAGGACGTTAACACCCATATTAAGCAGGGCTGGAAATTGTTAGATACTTATACGGCCTCTAACGGTCAACAACAGGGTATAAAATATTGTGTTGGTTGGCCAAAATCAGCAGGCAGCTTGAATGCTATCTCAAATACTACCTTGAATACACCTATCAGTGGTAGCCAGCCAGGCAGAGCCGAGCAATTAAAAGCCTCAGGACGTAAAAGCTTTATTTACTCGTTATAAAAAACACCAGTTCTTTGATTAAACAACGACATATAAGGCAGCGGCTTTATTCAAACTCACCCGCGGCCTGTAAATCTGCGTGATAGGATGAGCGCACCATCGGCGCGCTGGCGACCTGCTCGAAACCCATTTCTTCGGCTATTAATTTAAATTCTTCAAACTCGTCCGGGGTAACAAACTTTTTTACCGGCAGGTGATGCAGTGTCGGTTGCAAATATTGCCCTAGCGTTAACATACTGACACCATGTTCGCGCAAGTCTTTTAACACCCCTAACACTTCCTCTTTCTCTTCACCTAAGCCCAGCATTAAACCCGATTTAGTCGGCACATTTTTGCAGGCGTCACCAAATGATTTTAATAAATCCAATGACCCCTGATAATCGGCTCCGGGCCGGCACTCTTTATACAAACGCGGCACGGTTTCTAAATTATGATTAAACACGTCCGGTGGTGATACTTTTAATATATCCATGGCAATATCAACCCGCCCACGAAAATCAGGCACCAGTGTTTCGACTTTTATGCCCGGTGTTTGAGCACGCGTTTTTTCGATACATTCAACAAAATGCGCAGCGCCACCATCCCGCAAGTCATCACGATCAACAGATGTGATAACTACATACTTCAATTCCATCGCCTGAATGGTGTCTGCCATTTTTTGGGGTTCATCAACATCAAGCGCTAAAGGTCGGCCGTGCCCCACATCGCAAAACGGACAACGCCGCGTACAGATTTCACCCATAATCATAAAGGTTGCCGTGCCATGCCCAAAACACTCACCTAAATTGGGGCATGAGGCCTCTTCGCAAACCGTAAATAATTTTTGCTCACGGAGTATTTTTTTCAGGCGTTTAACGTTGGGATGCGTCGGCGCCTTGGCACGAATCCATTCCGGCTTGCGCGGCATCTTTTGCGTTTTTTCAATTTTAACAGGAATGCGCGCGACTTTTTCGGCACCGGTTTGTTTAACGCCCGCGACTACTTTATTTTTACTCATGATTTAATTTTACTATTGGTTTATTATTACTCATGCTATTTAAGCTCATGTTTTTCTTTACCTAATCTATTCACCAGCTTTCTTTTCACTGATATTCACAATATTTAATTGCAGGCACAATTCGCTCATTAATTTCCAGGTTGCCTGTTGCAGGCCCATATTAACACCGCATTTTTTCAAACTGGTCACCTGCATGCCCGCATAACCGCAGGGATTAATTCTATCAAAGTCTGCCAGCTCCATATCCACATTCAAACTAAGCCCATGGTAACAACCGCCTTGCTTTACCCTTAAACCGAGTGCGGCTATTTTCTCTCCCTGCACATAAACACCGGGGGCTTTTGGATCAGCCGCGGCTTCGATACCCACTTTCGCTAAAAACTTTATCACCGCCCTTTCCAGCGCGCTGACCAACTGGCGTACTCCCATGCCTTTGCGCTTTACATCAATTAAGACATAGGCAATTAACTGCCCGGGTGCATGATAGGTGACCTGCCCACCCCGGTCAGATTGCACGACGGGAATATTTTCAGGATTTAATAAATGTTCAGGTTTGCTGTTTGTGCCTAACGTAAAAACCGCGGGATGCTCGAGCAACCAGATTTCATCGGCGGTATTCTCATCCCGCTCGGCATTGAACTGCTGCATTTGCGCCTGAGTCTCGGCGTAGTCTTTAACTCCGAGGTATCGAATAACGGCGAATTGATTGAGAGGCGGCGACATTACGATTGAAAAGAAAATGACAACGGGAAAAGTGATAATGGAAAAACCGAAAATGATCGCAAGTTGAACCTATTTTTTTTTGCATATAAATCTAATGCACATAAAACCAGGTTTTTTATTTGCGGCCATTTGCGCTTATTTGCGTGCATTTGCGTGAGTCTTTTAATTGCGTGAGTCTTTTATTTTCGTGAGTCTTTTATTTATACTGTTGTTTTATTTACGTGAACCTTTTATTTGCGTGATCGTTTAAGTCATCATGTAAAAAACTACAAACAATACAAAACATGATCACAGGCCGTCAGTTCAATATACAAATTATCTAAATGTTTTTTACTGTGCGCAGTAAATGTAATGGTAATGCTAGTGAATTTACCGTTACTGCTCTGATTAAATTTAACCGCACCCTCGCTCAAATCCTCTACATGACGGTTAATGATGTCTAACACCGCGACTTCAAGCTCATCACCGGTTCGCCCCATGGCTTTAATGGGAAACTCACACGGAAACTCAAAGCACGTATCCTGCTCTTCGTCATAATAAACATCTTTGGGATCGATCTTTTTTCTGCTCATCTTGATTCACTAATCTGCATTGTTCACGGACCCTGGAATTAACCCTGGAATTAGCCCTGGATTTAGCCCTGGCTCAAACCGGCTAACTTGACTCACCGGAGCGAAGCTTAACCTTACAGGCCTGATAATGCGCTATCATCTGCTCCCATATTGGGCCAGATTTGCCATTTGCAACGGGCTTTGCATTAAGTTCGACCACCGGCAATATTTCTTTCGTGGAGCTGGTAAACCAGATCTCCGAGGCACCCAGTAATTCCGCTTCGGTAAAATCGCGCTCTTCACAGGCAATATTGTGTTCTGCGGCCAGCTCCACAACCAGGTCACGGGTAATACCGGGCAATAACCGCGTGCCCGCAGGAGCAGTAACCAGCACGCCATCAATCACCGCAAATACGTTACTGGCAGCGCCTTCGGTCACTAAACCTTCATTGATTAAAATAGCTTCTGCAGCATCATTATCATGTGCCTGCTGGCGTAATAAAATATTGCCAAGTAATGAAATGGATTTAACATTACAGGCTTTCCAACGAATATCATCCAGGGTAATAGCGGAAACACCCGCGCGCAAATCCTCTTTAGCAACCGGCTTTAATTCATTTACCATGACAAACACCGTTTGATTTACCGCATCGGGAAAGCCGTGATTTCGCACCGCCGCCACACCACGAGTAACCTGAAGATAAATCGATTTATCTTCACCGTCACCCGTATTCGGGTTATCCGCTAATAATTTTTCAAAGATGTCCAGCCACTGCTGATTGGAGAATGGATTGTCTAATCTAATCGCATCCAGACTATTTTGTAAGCGCTGCAAGTGCTCTTGCACTCGCAACATGCGGCCACCGTATGCGGGAATCATTTCATACACGCCATCGGCAAATAAAAAGCCGCGATCTAATACTGAAATTTTTGCCTGATCTAACGGTAAGTATTCACCGTTTAAATACACCTGAGACATGTTCGATTACTCTCACGTTATGAAAAGCCAAAGAAGGCGCCAAAAAACACAAATGAGCACAAATTATGAATTGTATTTATTTGCGTTAATTTACGTCCATTTGCATTCGTTCTTAATATCATCTCATTTAGGGAAAAAATTTAATAATATGGTCTTTTCCGCGCTGCCAGAAACTACCTTGTTCAACTGACTGCAGCGCTATGAGGGGTTGTGAAATAATTTCTTTACCTTCCAGCTTAATACTTAGCACACCTAGTTGTTGGCCTTTTTTAACTGGCGCTTCAATCTCGTCATTCACCGTCACAACCGCATCCAGTTTTTTATATTGACCGCGGGGAATAGTAACAACCAGATCTTCACTTAAGCCGATATTTATATCTTCACTTGCACCCATCCAGATGCGGGCGCTTTTAAGAGACTCACCAGCGGTATAGAGCTTATTACTTTCGTAAAAACGAAAGCCATAACTTAATAACGACTGACTTACGTTCTCTCTCGATTTTTCACTTTTAGTGCCTAAAACAATAGAGATCAAACGCATATCTTCGCGCTTAGCTGATGCCACCAGACAGTAGCCTGCAGACTCAGTATGGCCTGTTTTAAAACCATCTACGCTTTTATCTCGCCATAATAATTTGTTACGGTTGTATTGTTTAATTCCATTATAGGTAAACTCTTTTTCTTTGTAGCGTTTGTAGTGCTCAGGAAACTCTCTGATAATTGCACTTGCAAGCTTGGCTAAATCCGCCGCCGTAGTGACATGATTTTTATTGGGCCAGCCCGTTGAGTTTACAAAATTTGTATTTGTCATGCCCAGCTCCTGGGCATGTTGATTCATAAAATCAGCGAAGGTCGACTCACTTCCGGCAACATGTTCAGCCAATGCGACAGTAGCATCGTTTCCAGACTGAACAATTAAACCTTTTAACAATTTATCAACGGTTATTTTTTTACCGACTTCAATAAACATTTTTGAGCCTTTCATCTTCCAGGCTTTTTCACTAATAACAACTTCTTCATCAAGACTTAAACGCCCTGAATCTAATTCTTTGTATATCACATAGGCCGTCATTAATTTTGTGATGCTCGCCGGCTCAATTTTTTTATTGATTTTTTTCTCTGCCAGAATTCGACCACTATTAAAATCAATCAGTAAAAAACTTTTTGCTGCCAATTTAGGTGGCGATGGCACGGGTGCGGCCTGTGCTGCCGCTATTAACAAACTGCTAGAAAATGCCAATACTATAAAAAAGGGTTTTATAAACATATTTTTCATCTTAATATTTTTGCCTGTCACTTTAAAATTTAATCCACAACAACACGGGCGGTATCTAAGCCCATATCATTAAGTTCATTGATAACCTGATATGCCAGGTCAACATTGGGAATGGGCCCAATACGCACCCGGTATAATTTCACACCGTCATTTTCAATGACATTGACGCGTACACTGGGAATATTTTTACCCCGTAATTCAGTTGCCATTTTCTCAGCTGCGCCTTCACTGCCCATGGCGGCTACCTGCACCAGAATTTTTCCGTTATTATTTATCGCTTCAGGCAAAACCACTTCAGAGGTTTTTAAATCCAGTGCCGATGTATTGATAACCCGCAAACTAACCGGGCCGGTTCCGGTTGCTGAAATTCCTAGTTTACGTGCAGCCGCATAAGATAAATCAATTATGCGCCCTTCGTGAAAGGGCCCGCGATCATTCACTTTTAGAATCACTTTGCGTCCATTACCGGTATGCGTAACTTCAACATAAGTCGGCAAGGGCAGCGTTTTATGTGCTGCGGTCATCGCATACATATTATACGGTTCACCACTGGAGGTTTTTCTGCCATGAAATTTTGTGCCATACCATGACGCGACACCCTGCTGCTTAAAACCATCAGAGCTCTGCATCACCTTGTAGGTTTTACCCCTAACGGTATAACTGGGCATATTGCCATATCGACTTAATGGCTCATTCGCGGGAATGGCATCAGGCGTATCATTGCGGGTGAAATCTGTCGGTGCATTATCGCCTGTGCTGGCACAATTCATTAACGACAAACTGACCGCCAGCAAACCGCAACGATTAAAAAAATCTCTGCTAAACATTTATTTGAGTATTCTGCTTAATTTTTGTTAGCGCTTTGCTTTACATTATATTCGGCTGCTACTGCCTGACTTAACTGGTACACAGCCATCGCATATAACGGGCTATGATTGTAGCGCGTGATTACATAAAAATTATTTAATGTCATCCAGTACTCTTCACCCTTTTGCCCATTGAGCATTAATAGGGTTGCCTGCTCTGTACTGTTAAATTGCGCAATCGGTTTTACACCTGATTTTTCATATTCACCCACACTTGTATGTGGCTTCATTTCTTTACTACCCAGTTTTTCTGCACCAACTTCAACCGATGCACGACTGGCTACTGGCTGATTATTCTTCCAGCCATGCTGTTTAAAATAATTAGCAACACTACCGATAGAGTCTGCCGAGCCATGCCAAAAATCCCTTACTCCATCAGCATCGAAATCCACCGCATAACTTCTAAAGCTGCTGGGGATGAACTGTGGCATTCCCATGGCACCCGCATATGAACCCGTTAAGTCTTTAATCGCAAGCTTTTCTTCACGCACCATTAACAAGTAATGCTCCAGTTGCTTGCGAAAAAATTTGGCCCTGGGAGGGTAATCAAAACCTAAAGTGGTTAATGCATCGAGCACCGGATAACTGCCTGCACGTTTTCCGTAATAGGTTTCTACGCCAATAATGGCGACAATTATTTCTGCTGACACACCGTATTCTTTTTCTGCGCGAGCCAATAGCTCTGCATTATCCTGCCAGAATTGTGCGCCTTTGCTAATGCGGTTATCGGTGATAAATATTTTGCGATATTTCGCCCAGGTCAACACGCCTTCTGCCGGGCGCGCTATAGCTTCGAGCGCCGTTTTTTGCTGCTTAACCCCTTCCATCCAATTGCTAATAACTTCTGCATCATAGTCATGTGTTTTGCGCATGTGGGCAATAAATTCCTGCACGTCTTTTCGTTTGCTATAGTTTGTTGCTGTGTCACTGGAAAACAAATCAACACTCATTGCATTACTACTAAATGCAAAAACACAAAGGAATGACGTAACCACATTGACTTTTTTAAAAATGAACTGAATTTTCATATATTAATTTTTCTTTTTGTATTTAAATTCGCCTAAAAACTTTATTAACATTATTTCTATTTAACCTTAAGCGATGACCTGTTAAGTAACTATTTGGACCATATTTTCCGGTGAGAGTTTATCGACATTAACATGCCGAAGCTCGCCATTAATGTCACCATCGACGTGCCCCCATAACTAATAAGAGGCAATGGTACCCCAACCACCGGCAAAATACCTGAAACCATGCCGACATTTACAAATAAATAAACAAAAAATGTCAGGCTTAAACTCCCACCAAGCAAACGCGCATACGTATCCTGGCCCTGCACCGATATAACTAATCCGCGAATAATGATAAAACCATATAGCATCAGTAGAAAAAACCCTCCCAACAAACCAAACTCTTCCGCATACACGGCAAAGATAAAGTCGGTTGACTGCTCGGGCAGGAAATTTAAATGCGACTGACTGCCATTGAGCCAGCCACGGCCATAAACGCCACCCGAGCCAATAGCAATTTGTGACTGAATAATATGATAACCTGCGCCCAGTGGATCCCGCTGAGGATCGAGCAGTGTCATCACCCGGCTACGCTGATAGTCGTGCATAAAATGCCACAAAACTGGCAATAACGAGGCTGCCAGCAACACCATTGCACTGATAATTCGCCAGCTTAAGCCACCCAGAAAGATCACGAAAAACCCCGCCGCAAAAATCAGCAAAGAGGTGCCCAGGTCGGGCTGTTTTGCGATTAAAAAGGTGGGTACAAGAATTAACACCGAAGCCGTTAACAGCGTTCGCCAGGATGGAGGCAGCGGCTTTTCGGCAAAATACCAGGCGATCATCATTGGCGTCACCAGCTTCATCATCTCCGATGGTTGAAAGCGAATAAAGCCCAGATTTAACCAGCGCTGTGCACCCTTACCGACATCCCCCATCAGCAGTACCAGAACCAGCAAAATAACCCCGATGATATACATCCACGGCGACCAGAAACGCAAGGTGGACGAGGGTATCTGCGCCACAATCAACATCACCACAAATGCCAGAGCAATGCGGGTTAACTGCCGGTTGATCAGCTCCATCGACTCATCGCCGGCGCTATACAAAACCCCCAGCCCCAGCAATATCAAAATGCCAATACCCAGCATTAATATGTGATCGAGGTGCAACAGACGCATCAGGCGCAAGCTGAAACTCGGGTAATAATGCTTATCCTGTATGCTGCTCATTTCGCCCCTTTTTTCTCTTGAATACGCACCCATTCATCCACTACTTTACGTGCGATGGGGGCGGCCACACTGCTACCGTGGCTACCATTTTCTGCGATAACCGCCACTGCTATTTGCGGGTTTTTAACCGGTGAAAACGCGATAAACAAGGCATGATCGCGTAATTTTTTGGCAATGGTCTCTTCGTCGTATTCCGCATCCTGGGCAATACCGAAAACTTGTGCCGTGCCGGTTTTACCCGCCATTTTAAATTTCAACCCGTAACCCGAGCTTCTGGCCGTGCCGCGCAAACCGTGCACGACACTCACCATCCCTTCAATTGCATGACGCCAGTTTGATGTGCGCTTAAGCTCAATTTTTTTACCCGCAGACCAATGAATCCGCTTTTTTTCATCACTACCCGGCTCTTGTATTAGCGACAGCAAATGCGGCGTCTTAACCTCTCCTTTCATTGCCAATATGGAAGTCGCGCTTGCCAGCTGTAATGGGGTCGTTAGCATATAGCCTTGCCCAATACCGGTAATGAGCGTCTCGCCGGGAAACCATATTTTATGTTTAACCTTTTTTTTCCATTCTCTGGAGGGCATTAAACCCGCGCGCTCTCCAAGCAGGTCGACGCCGGTTTTTTCACCAAAACCAAACTGATGCATAAAATTATATATTCGGTTGATACCCATACGATAAGCCAGCTCGTAGTAGTAAACATCGCAGGACTGCTCTATCGATTTATTTAAGTCGACCAGGCCATGACCGGTTTTTTTCCAGTCTCGATACTTTCGCTCTTCATTAGGCAACAGATAATGACCGGTGCAATTGATCTGTTCTTTATGCCCAATAGAACGCGTTTCCAGCCCGCCCAGACCGATAAAAGGCTTAACGGTTGAACCCGGTGGATATTGCCCCTTAATTGATCGATTAAATAGCGGCCGGTCAGGCGAGTCGGCTAAACGGCGGTAATGCTTATGACTAATACCATGCACAAATAAATTCGGGTCAAAAGACGGCAAACTGACCATTGCCAATATTTCACCGGTATGCGGCTTCATGACCACTACAGAACCATTAAATCCCTTTAGCGCTTTGGCTGCGACTTGCTGTAACTGCGCATCTAAGGTCAGCCACAAATTATTACCCGGCACCGGTGGAATTTTATTCAACACCCGCAGCTCGCGCCCTTGCACATTAACCTCTAGATTTTTATACCCAACCAGCCCGTGTAACTGATCTTCATAAAATCGCTCCAGCCCCGTTTTTCCAATATGAGTGGAGCCTTTATAGTTGCTTTCGTCAATGCGCTTTAATTCTTTTACATCGATGCGCCCGACATAACCAACCACATGCGCCATGCTTTCGCCTAGCGGATAATAGCGCCCCAGTCGCGCTTTAATTTCGACCCCCGGAAATCGGTGCCGATTCACCGCTAAGCGAGCCACTTCTTCTTCAGATAGCTTGGTGCGCAGCGGCACGCCTTCAAACTTACGGCTGCGTTTTAAAAGCCGATTAAATCGCTTTAAAACATCCTCATCTAAATCGACAATTTCACCCAGATCATGCAATGTCGCCTGCATATCGATGACCTGTTCGGGAATAACCTCTAACTGGTAGGACGGTTGATTTTCAGCTAACACCGCTCCGTTACGATCATATATCAAGCCTCGGTTAGGGACTAATGGCGTCAACCGGACTCGATTGTTTTCTGACAGGGACGCAAAATGACTGAACTCGAAAAACTGTAAATATACCAGCCGCGATAGCAATACTAGCAACAGTAAAATACTGAAAACCGCCGCCGCCAAAGCCCGCCTCTTAAACAGCAGTGCCTCTAGCGTGTGGTTTTTAATTACGGCACGACGTGACATTTAGCCAGGGTACCTCTGAACAACACAGCCCAGTTTATTCATCGTCTAAATACACTCATTAAATACCATGACTACTTTTTAGAGCTGCTATAACGCTCTATGCTTTCTAAAATTTCAACATGAGCCTCTTCTGCGCCAACCCAACTTTCGACTTTCACCCATTTACCGGTTTCCAGAGCTTTGTATTGCTCAAAAAAGTGGGTGATCTGGTTAATCATGCCATCGTGTAAATCCTGTGGCGAAAGCACGTCATCATAAAGCTTGGTTAACTTGCTTACAGGTACTGCCAGCACCTTGTGATCCTCTCCTGCTTCATCGGTCATTTTTAGCATGCCCACCGGGCGGCATCGAATGACTGAACCCGAAATGAGGGGTACCGGCGTCACCACTAACACATCCACTGCATCGCCGTCATCTGAAAGCGTATGGGGCATAAAGCCATAGTTACAGGGGTAGAACATCGCTGTCCCCATAAAACGATCCACCATTAAGGTGCCACTTTCTTTTTCAACTTCATATTTTACGGGCGACCCATGGGATGGAATTTCAATGACAACATTAATATCGCGGGGTACATCTTCCCCAAGAGGGAGATTATCAAGAATCATACTTTTTACCTTATTGATTACGGGCTCAGTTGAGCTTTTTTCACTTAATCGGGGATTATATCAAGAAGCGACACCAGAGAATACTCGACATATTCTGCGCATTGATTACAATCCGGTGCTACTAGCAATAATAATCCTTAAAAAAACCCATAAATGGGGGGGAGAAAAAGGATATGAGACTCGTACTTCTGGGAGCACCCGGCTCTGGTAAAGGCACACAGGCTAAACTATTAGTAGAAAAGTTAGACATTCCACAAATTTCTACCGGCGACTTACTGCGCGCAGCCGTTGAAGCACAAACCCCGCTGGGGCGACAGGCTAAAACGATTATGGATGCGGGGCAACTGGTTCCCAACGACCTGGTTTTAGGCATGATCCGCGAGCGACTGAACAGCACCGACGCCCAAAATGGCTTTATACTCGATGGTTTTCCACGCAATATCGAGCAAGCCCAAGCGTTAGACGCTTTACTTAACAGCATGTCGCTGCCCATTCAAAAAGCCATCTTAATTGATATTGATTTCGATATTCTGATGCAACGCCTCACCGGCCGTTTAACCTGCGAAGACTGTGGCGAAGGATTTAATACCTTCACCAACCCACCCGCGATGGACGAGGAATGCGATAACTGTGGTGGCAAATTACACCATCGTTCAGATGATAACGAAGAAACCATCGGTAAACGTCTGCGCGTTTATGAAACCCAAACCCAGCCGGTGGCGGATTTTTACAACAACCAGGGTAAATTATCAACAGTAGAAGGCAAAGGCGAAATTAAAGATATTTTCTCCTCTGTCCTTAGCGCACTGAAAAGCGCTCGCCCCGCAACGACCATACAGACAGCAGCGATTACACCACCAACTGAAAAGCCACCGATTCAATCAATAGCCGTGGCCCCTGAAAAAAAACCAGAGGTAAAAAGATCTGAGGGAACAGCCCCTGAAGTAACAGCCCCTGAGACAAAAATAGCCACTACCCCGACACCGGTCAGTGCGAGTACGCAACCGCCCTCAAAAACGAGCGCCGTACCATCTCAGCCACCAAAGAAGGCCACGCCGATAGCAAGCCCAGCGGTGAAAAAACCCAGCGCAGCACAAGCAGCCACTAAAAAAGCGGCACCGAAAAAAACACCTGTAAAAAAACCGGCTGGAACTAAGACCACCAAAAAGCCAAAGCCGAAAAAGACCGCTGTTAATAAAAAAACCACAGTCAGGAAAAAACCAGCACCAAAAGCAGCGACTAAAAAGAAACCCGGCACCGCTAAAAAATCCGCTAAACCGGTTAATGATCGTGAACTGCTCAAACAGTTAAATGCCGAATTACAGGAGCTTAAAGCGCAAATAACTCAAACTGAAAAGCGTAACGATGCATTGGTTGCGCTTGAGCTAAATAAAGATAAACAGCGCTTATTGTTTTCAAAGCAATGGGAAAAAGATGTCGTCAAATCACTGAAGAAACTTAAATAGCTGAGTTACCGATGCCCTGTGGACGAGCCCTCCTAAAGCAGGGCTCGTTCAATAGTGTAAAAACCACCGACAGCATACATCCAGCATCTTCTTGTTTTTTATAGACAAACTCCATTATGTGCTATTTATCACACAAGGTGTAAATTAATCCGTCACAACAGATATCAGTAATAACCCTTTGTTTTTAATGAAAGTCATTGAGTTTCAGTAGCGTAATCTCTGTTTTCTCTTACACTTTAAACACCAATACTCATCTGTGTTTTCATAAGCTATTGTTTAGTCTTTATTTTTTAAACATGGAACGGTCTATGCATTAAACCATCGTTACCCGCTACTAAAATAGCCTTTTATACTGTTATCAATGCGGCTAATAAATGATAAAAATAAAGGGAAGCAATGACTCGAAGACCACTTTGAGCAAATGATATAAGGAGACGTACAAATTACTTAAATTAAGATTGCAAATGGATTATATATTATGTGCTTAAACATAAAAGCCTACCTGTGTTTGCTGCTGACTATAGCCCTGACTCATACCGCAACTCATGCATTTGCCGACACCATTGCGCAAAACCCTGCCAATAATACTCAAACCCCCGGTAAAACAGCTGCAGCAGCCGAACAGCCTGGGCTTCAAGCCACCTCATTACAAGCCAGCCCGTTAAACACCTATCAACAAGCCTTAAATTATTTACTAGGTCGCAATGGCACGCAAAAATCAGCGGAGAAAGCCGCCAGCCTGTTTAAAACACTGGCAGAGCAAAATTGGAGCTCGGCACAGCACATGCTCGGCAATATGTATTTACGGGGAAAGGGCGTAGAAAAGAACGAGCTATTGGCTTATAAATGGCTCAGCCTGGCATCTAAAAATAATATGCAATTGGCGCAAGCCATTCACTCAAAACGCAAGCAGTTATACCAGAGCTTGCAAAACAACCTGTCTTTACAGTCGCTCAACCAGGTTGAAACCTGGATTGCCGAATGGAAACCCTCAATAACTACGACTACGGCGCAACTAAATTAGCCTTTAGTATACTGGCTCGGGCCTCATCTGACAGATTAATATTTTAGCTTCAATATACCCTGACTGCAGACAATGGCTCTATCTAGCCAGAAGCGGCCCTTTTTCAGTTTAATTTCCGGGTAAAAATGCGCCCTGCTGTGGCGCATGACCATCAGGGACAGTCCGCTGCTTTTTAGCGCCCTGAACTTCACCTTGGCCCATGTGGTAATTCCGATCAGATTGGCAGGGCGATGAGCGACTCCGCTCAACTCTTGGTGGCCTCAATAAGGGGACAGAGCGCCAAAAAACGGCGATCTTTCCCCGAGGGAGATGCTCCTTAACAGGGCAACTAAGCAACGAGCAAAGCAATAAAACAAAGCACTCTACCCTAAGGAGCGCTCTTTAATTTATTGCCAAATATTAACCATGCCAATTATTATGACTTTTCAGCTTCCGCCTGTTGCGCTTCAATATCAGCTTTTACTTTATCCATATCAAGCTCTTTCACCTGCTGAATAACCTGCTCAAGCGCGGATGCCGGCAACATACCCGCTTCAGAAAATAGCACAATTTGTTCGCGAAAAATCATCAGTGTTGGAATTGAACGGATTTGAAAGTGCGCGCCAATCGCCTGTTCCGCTTCAGTGTTCACCTTAGCAAACACAATATCGGGATGCTTTTCCGAAACCTCTTCATAAATAGGCCCAAATGATTTACACGGACCGCACCATGGCGCCCAAAAATCAATAATAACAATATCATTTTCGACGATTGTTTTTTCTAGTATTGCTTCGTTTAGCTCTATCGTTGCCACGGGCTTCTCCAACTGAATTTATAAGGGGATGAATCAATACAGGTGGACACCAGCTTAGCCAAAGCTTAGCTGGACACCCAAATCAATAAACCGAATATTAACATCAACTTATATTTGGGTCGAGTCGCATTATTCAACAGTATTTGATATTTTTACGTCAAATTAGCCTAAATATTAATATATGACATCAACGAATACTCACCTCCCACCATTAACCCTGGTTATTGACCAGGGCTCCCATGCGAGCCGCATTGCCGTGTTTACACAAACTGGTGAGCTGATTTACCTAAAATCACAAACCATCGCAACACATACTAAATCAGGTATTTCCAGCTCTTTGACTTACGAGCAAGATGCAAATGAAATTTTAAGCTCTATTCGTCAGCTGCTAAATAACATCCCCGAAAACTTACTCAACAACATTCACTGCTGTAGTTTATGCACACAACGCTCCACCATTGTCGCCTGGCATAAAACCAGTGGCGACACACTCTCACCGGCAATTAGCTGGCAAGATACCCGCGCCCATTCATTTATCGAAACACTCCGTCCATTTGAAAACGACATTAAAAAAATCACAGGCCTTCTCCTGTCGGCTCATTATTCGGCAAGCAAAATACACTGGCTATTAAATAACAACGCCACGGTAAAGCAGGCAAAAAAAACCAGTCAACTGCGTATTTCCCCTCTCGCCAGCTATCTACTTTTTCATCTGTTAAATGAAAAGCCTTACTTAATTGATCACAGCAACGCCCAACGTTGCCAGCTTTTTGATATTCAGCAACTCAAGTGGTCAAACAAACTACTTGAGTTATTTAATATTCAGCAACACATCCTGCCACGTTGCGCGCCAGTGATTAACCTCTACGGTCACCTGTACAAAAACAATATTCCACTCACTGCGGTTGTCGGCGATCAAAATGCGGCACTTTATGCCTTTCCAGCACTACATAACAACACGGCGTTGGTTAATATTGGCACCGGGGCATTTATTTTATCGCCAGTAACTGACATTGATCCAACGTCTAAACTTCTTCGCACCCTCGCCAGCAGCAACGCAGAGCAATGTCACTTTGTTAGTGAAGGCACGGTAAATGGTGCGGGGGCTGCGCTAAGCTGGGCGCAGCAAGTCGAGGCCAATGACAACAGCAACAGTGATAATAATAGTGATAATGATAGTGAAAATGATAGTGAAAATAATATATTCACTCAGTTACCTGGCTGGTTAACTCAAGTCAGTTCACCGCCGATTTTCATCAACACGGTCTCCGGCTTAGGTTCACCCTGGTGGTGCAACCATGCCGGCGAGGCAATTTTTTTAGGTATAAAAAATCCATCTCAAGCCCAACGTTACGTCGCTATTATTGAAAGCATTGTTTTTCTTATTGTTAAAAACATAGAGCAATTAAGCATTAAGCCCGACACCTTATTCATTAGTGGCGGATTATCTAAACTAGACGATCTATGTCACAAACTGGCTGATTGCTCACAAATAAAAGTTCTTCGATTTAACACCTCGGAAACCACGGCAAGAGGTTGCGCATGGCTTGCTAATCGGTCATTAAAAAACAACCACTTAGGCTGGGAAGATCTACACGTTTCTAAGCAATTTTTCCCCAGTATTCGACCCAGCAAAGCACATCCAGATGAATTAAAAATTCGCCTTCGCTATGAGCAGTTTGTCGGAGAATTATACAAGCGCTGCCAGAATGGCTAAACTCACACTATCAACATTCAGACTTTTTGAGTAACCCCATGGCAATACCTTATCTCGTTGCACACCGGGGACTGATGGAAAGATACCCGGAAAACACACTGGTATCTTTAGAATCGGCCCTGGACAGTGGCGCCAGCTATCTTGAATTTGACGTTCAATGCACCGCCGATGGTCAACTCGTGGTTATTCACGACACCGAATTATTACGCACTACCGGCGTTAAGGGTAATTTATTTGAGATGACTTACGATGAGCTCAAACATATTCGTGCTCACGAACCCGATCGGTTTTCGCTGGCATTTTTCAATCAGCATATTCCCCTGCTAAGCGATGTGGTTCAGTTGCTACAAGCTCACCCCAAAGCCACCGCATTTGTAGAAATAAAAGAAGAAACATTAAAACAGTACGGCACTGATCAAATCATGCCCGACCTTTTAAAAACACTCGATATCATTCACTCTCAATGTGTTATCATTTCTTACGATGAAAGCGCCATTCGATACGCCAAGAATCACAGCGATTTTTTAACTGGCTGGGTGCTGCACGATTATGATAATGCCAGCCATCAAATTGCAAAAAAAATATTGCCAGATTATTTAATTACCAACCATCGAAAAATTCCAAAAAACACTGACCCCTGGCCAGGCAGCTGGCACTGGATGGTTTATGACATTACCGACCCGGAGCTGGCATTGCATTATGCCAGCCATAATATCCCTCTCATTGAAACCCGAGATGTTAGCAGCATGCTGGAACACCCAATACTCGCGCTGAATTCATCCTATTGTTAGTTCTCGCCATTAAAACAATCACTTAGAATTACTTTGCAAAAAAGCCATAAAAAATCATGCCAGACCACCCGCATTACGACGTTGTAGTTATCGGCGCGGGCATACAGGGCGCAGGTGTTGCGCAAGCTGCGGCTGCCTGCGGATATAAAACACTGGTGATTGAAAAATTCCCACAGGCGGGAATGGGCACCTCCTGTAAATCCAGTAAACTGATTCACGGTGGCCTTCGATATTTAGAAAGCGGCCAGTTTAAGCTGGTTAAAGAATGCCTGAACGAGAGAAAGCGTCTGCTAAAAAATGCGCCACAACTCGTCAAACTCGTGCCATTTTATATTCCTGTTTATTCTCACAGCTTGCGTCCCAGCTGGTTAATCTGGATGGGGCTTATTATTTATTCGGCTTTTAGTTTTAGACCTTTCTCCGTACTAAAAAGATCAGAGTGGTCATCACTAGATGGACTTAATTTGAAAAACTTAAACCGTGTTTTTAAATATTACGATGCCCAAACTGATGACCAGAAATTAACTCAAGCGGTGATTCAATCTGCACAAAACTTAAGCGCCGAGATACAGTTTGACGCCGATTTTATTGGCTCAAACATTCAACACAACACGCATCAATTAACCTATAGAAAAAACCAGCAACTCTACACTGTGACCTGCCGCTGCATTGTAAATTGTAGCGGTCCGTGGGTTGATTTAGTTCAACATAAAATATCACCCATTTTAGAGCTGCCGCCGATTAAACTGGTTGCCGGCACCCACATTATTATTAACAAAAAAACAACTCGAGGCATTTACTATTTAGAAGCCACTGACAAGCGCGCTGTATTTGTTATGCCCTGGAAAAACAGCACAACACTCATCGGTACTACAGAAAAAATTTATACGGAAAATGCCGATAACATCAGCCCAACCGAATCTGAAAAAAGCTATTTACTCGACACTTTTAATCAGCACTTTAATTCCACCATTAATCACACCAACATTATTGATGCTTTTGCAGGCTTGCGCGTTTTGCCCGTCAGCCAGCAGTCGATATTTAACCAGTCCAGAGACAGTTTAATTATTTTTAATTCAACATCTCCAGGGCTAATTACGATTATTGGCGGCAAACTAACCGCTTACCGAGCAAGCTCGGAAAATGTGCTGAAGCAGATAAAAAAAATACTGGGCGCAGTTGAGCCAACCAGCACTTGCGACACAAAAAATCTACGAATTTAACCACCCGCGCATTATTCATCTTCGAGAAAACTATAGCAAAACCATCGAATATACAGACAAGACACACTATTATTTATAACTCACTTACTCTACAATCCAGATCCATTTTTAATCATCTCTTTATTTTATTAGGTAATTTGTTATGTCTTCACTGCAAGCTTTAATTTTCGATGTCGATGGCACCTTGTCGGACACTGAACGCGACGGACACCGAGTGGCTTTTAATCAGGCATTTGAGCAGGCAGGGCTAGACTGGAACTGGTCGGTTGAACTCTATGGCGAATTGCTCGCCGTAACTGGTGGCAAAGAACGCATGGCTTATTATTTAGAAAAATTTAATACCAATTTCCCCACGGACGACAAAACCCCGTTAATGATAAAAGAGCTGCACGCTTCGAAAACCGAACATTACACCGAGCTATTATCAACCGGTGCCATCCCTTTACGCCCCGGTGTCAGACGCCTGATAGATGAAGCTCGCGAACAAAATATGCGCCTCGCCATTTCGACCACCACCACACCTGCTAACGTCACTGCGCTGCTAGAGCACGCACTGGAAAAAGGCTCATCCGACTGGTTTGAAGTGATCGCAGCCGGCGATATTGTGCCCGCCAAAAAACCCGCTGCAGATATTTATGTGTGGGCGCTACAGCAATTAAATTTAAAACCAGAAGACTGTTTAGCATTTGAGGATTCGGAAAATGGTATAAAGTCTTCTTTAGGGGCTGGCCTTAAAACCATTATCACCATAAATGACTATACCCGGTCGCATAATTTTGACGGCGCCGCCCTGGTGTTAGATCAAATGGGCGAGCCCGACAACAGCTTTAAAACGCTTGCCGGTAATGACCATGGCGCTAGCTTTATTGACCTGGATTTACTGCATAAAATACATGCTGCTCCTTAAACCGATTCATCATTTGCTTTTTTCGAGATAAAATCTTAACGATTTTGTGCCGGTTCGTTTCAATTATCCGATTGTTAATCTGCAATTTACGGAATAAACGCTAAACTAACATCTAGTATGTGTTGATTTTCAGAATCAATACAAAATTGTCCGTTAACGCAGTTTACGCTCAACCCGGCGCGCAACGCTGTACGATACGCCGAAGCATAAACGATGCAATCTTGAATCAGGTTATTTTATATATCGGAGCAGGTAGATGTTAAGTAATGCAAGTATCCAGTTTAAGCTGGTCCTATCCAATGCCATTCTCATTTTATTGTTTATTATTTCTCTGTGGAGCGCATTGAGCGGAATGTTTGCCACCTCTGAAGAATCTGAGCGTTTTTTTAAAGAAAATCTTGTATTACAAAACGCCTATCAGCGCATGTTTTCAGATGGCTTGTTATCTGGCATGGCATTACGTGTTTTGATCACCCGGCCAAATTTAACAAAACCTTACAAGGTTGTGCCTGCTGCAATTTCACGTTTTGATGATGCTTTTAAGCTGGCCCAAACCGTACAACTGAATAGTAATTCTACTAAAGACCACTATCAACTGATACAGAAGCACTGGGACATTACTAGCAAGGCCAAAATGGATGCCCTGGGTTTTGTTAAAGCAGGAGAAGTAGAGCGAGCAAAAGAGCTGCTCCGAACAGTAGAGCAGCCAAACTGGCAAAAAGTAAGGCTTGCCGTACAGGCATTGATGAGTGCCGAGCAGGAAAATAATAAAACGATTGAAAATCAAATTATTGAAAACACCAAAACAACATTTGAGTACACACTTGCAATTGCGATCGTTACCATTGTGATTGGTATCGCGTTGGTACTTCTTACGTCAAAGAGCATCAAAGCCGCTTTTAACAATATCATTGTTTCATTGGATGATATTGCAAGTGGTGATGGCGACCTGACTAAACGCCTTGAAGTAACTGGCGGCCAAGAAGTGAGAGAACTTGCGGAAAAATTTAATTTATTTGTGATTAAAATTCAAGAACTGGTTAAACAGGTTACCGCGTCAAGCGAACATCTTATTAGCTCAGTTAAACCCCTGACAGAAATGAGTGTCGACACCAAGCTCAATGTTAACCAGCAGGAGAACAACATTGAGCAGGTCGCCACTGCAATGAACCAGATGACAGCAACCGTTCAGGAAGTTGCACGAAACGCCAGTATGGCATCGCAAGCAGCCAGCGCGGCTGACGAAGAATCAAATGCGGGGCAAAAGGTTGTTGCTGAAGTGGTTTCTGCCATTAATGAGCTGGCAAAAGACGCGGTTGACACATCAGCTAATATTCATGGCCTAGAAAAAGATACCGAACAAATTGGCAGTGTTTTAGATGTTATTAAAAGCATAGCTGAACAAACCAACTTGCTAGCACTTAATGCCGCAATAGAAGCCGCAAGAGCCGGTGAACAGGGCCGCGGGTTTGCCGTTGTCGCTGATGAGGTGAGAACCCTCGCCAGTCGCACTCAGAAATCGACATCAGAGATACAGGAAATGATTGAGCGCTTACAGGTGGGCGCCAAAAGCGCTGTTGAAGCGATAGAGCAAAGCCAGAAAAAGACCAACGATATGGTCAGCAGTGCTGAATCAGCCGGTCAGGCACTCTCCGCAATCACCCAGGCCGCCTCAAGCATTGCAGAGCAAAACACTCAAATAGCCACTGCCTCAGAGCAGCAATCAGCTGTGGCGGAAGAAATCAATATGAATATAGTCAGCATTAATACCTTAGCGGCGCAAACCGCCAGCAGTGCAGAGCATGCAGCCGCATCGAGTCAGGATCTTGAAAAAACCGCATATGACCTGCAAAATTTAATTAGTATGTTTAAAGTTTAAAGCAGGGATGTGGCTGCAATACGAAATTCGTTTAAACGCTAAAGCACGCGGCTTTCATTTAATTACCCATGAAATCATCAATGCGCTGGCAGACCTGGCCACCGTTGAAATCGGCGTTCTAAACGTGTTCATTCAACACACCTCAGCCTCATTGGCCATCAATGAAAATGCCGACCCGGATGTTCGCCGCGACCTTGAAAGTCACTTTAACCACTTTGTACCTGAAAATGCGCCTTATTATCTCCACACATTAGAGGGCAGTGACGATATGCCAGCACACATAAAAAATTGCATTTTAGGTAATAGCCTGACTATTCCAATTAGCAACGGCGCGCTTAACATGGGGACCTGGCAGGGTATTTATTTGTGTGAACACCGTAATCACGGCACTTCCCGCAAACTAGTTGCAACTATTCAAGGCCAGCAGCACTCATAAAAGCTGAGGCAGATTAATATCTCAATGCACCACATTGGCTCACCCACAGCTTATATCACACATAACTATTTGATTTACGTTATATAAATGGGTTAACCTGAACACTAATTAGTTTTAAAGTGATACATTTTGGTGCAATTCAGCGGCCTGTCGGTGAATGATGATGACTGCTGCTATACTTTTAATCAGTGATTAAGCACGGAGCAATTTAATGCCAAACACTATACCCCAGATTAAAAACGATGAACTCTACCGTTTATTACGTGAAGGTAAAATGGAAGAGTTTAACCAGCGTAGAGCCAGCGGTGAGAGCTGTGATTTGACATCTGCCGATTTTCGAAGCGTTGATTTAACTGGCCTGAATGCCGACGGACTGGATTTGAGTAATTGCTATTTTAGAATGAGTAATTTGCGCGGCGTCGACTTTTCCAATACTCGACTAGAAGGCGCCAGCATACACGGTGCTCAAATATCTGGTACATTCTTTCCCAGCGCACTTGATGCTAATGAAATATTGCTTTCACTTGAGCATGGTACACGGTTGAGATACAGGTAGAACCATAAAATGAATAACGCAGATACTGACAAAAAGGCCTTTACCAAATTACTAAAGCAGCCCGACAATGACATTAGTCTGGCACAGGCTGCATTGATGATTGCTCGGCTCGAATACCCAGAACTCAATATTAATGACTACCTGTTAAAAATTAATAACCTGGCTGAAGAAATCAACAATCGCCTGCCGGTTACTGCCAATGCAGCCGAAATTTTAAAGCAACTCAATCACGTGCTATTTATTGAAAAAGGCTACGGCGGTAACACCGCTTCTTATTATGATCCCCGCAACAGCTTTTTAAATGATGTAATCGAGCGTAAGCTAGGTATCCCTATCAGCCTGTCTATTCTTTATATTGAACTGGGGCACGCTTTAGGTTTACCATTAAGTGGCGTGTCATTTCCCGGGCACTTTTTAGTGAAACTAGAAATCAGTGATGGCGCCATTGTGCTCGACCCCTACTACGGTGGAATTTCTCTCAATGAAGAAGACATTGAAGATCGATTACGGGAATATTATGGCGCGAGACTCAATAAATCCCGTGCCCATGGTGTACTTGCCAGCAGCACAAATAAAGATATTATCCTGCGCGTGATGCGTAATTTACGCAATCTATATATGCAACAGGAAAACTGGTCAAAAGCCTTACCCCTTGCCGATATAATGGTAGAAATGGACACCGACCAGTCAGACGCGCTCAAAGCCCGAGCGGCCATTTACGACCAACAAGAGTGCCATATTCCAGCACTTGCCGATTACAGCGCTTACTTAAAACTATCCTCTGACACACTGGGCAACCAATTTATTCGCGCTCGCGTGATTGACCTGGCAAAATCAGCTCGCAAGGTTTGCTGATTCGCCCCAAAAACAAAAGCCCGAAATAAAATATCCGAATAGGTTCTCACCTATTCACGTTTTTTTGACGCCGGCATAAAATAAAACTAAAATACTTTTCGTAATTGTTCCCGCACAAATATCTCAATACACTATTAGATAAAAATGCATACAATTTAAAACCCAAATTGCAATTAATATTAATACAGAAAATATGAATGGATCCTTCCACTAAAAGATCATGAAAAAAATTACCCCACCCGTCGTGCTTTGCTTCTCCGGGCTAGACCCAACAGGCGGTGCCGGCATACAGGCCGATATAGAATCCATCGCAAATCATGGCGCCCATGCAGCCCCCATTATTACTGCAACGACCGTTCAAGACACTCAAAATGTCATTAGCTTTCAGCCCATCGATGCGTCTATCATTCTTAAGCAGGCACGCGCCATACTCAAAGACATGAAGATAAGTGCAATAAAAATTGGCATGCTAGGCTCCGGCGAAACCGCCGAAGCCATTTACACCTTGTTCAGACAACACCGCGATATTCCGATTATTTTAGACCCCATTTTAGTTGCCGGTGGGGGTACTTCATTGATTAGAAAAAACTTAATTGACGCCATCAATACACTCATTATTCCCAGCACCTACATTGTCACGCCCAATATCCCTGAGGCATTACAATTAACCAATACAAAAACCGCCCCTGAAGCCGCCGCAAAAATTTTAAATAAACTGGGCGCAGAACATGTTTTGTTAACCGGCACCCATGCCAACAATTCCGATGTTATTCATAAGCTTTATAAACAATTCGAAATCCAAAAATTTTTTAAATACAAAAGACTTAAACATGAGTACCACGGTTCTGGCTGCACTCTTGCGGCGAGCCTGGCGGCACTTATCGCTCACAAAATGGAACCTGTTAACGCCTGTCAAAACGCCCTGGACTACACATACAAAACATTACAACATGCCAATGCACTGGGTCATGGACAGCTGATACCCAACAGAAACTTATGAAAAAATTATCAGGACTTTATGCAATTACCAATGAAAAATTAATGCCTGAAAAAAACTTCCTTAGCTTGGCCGAAGCGGCCATATCATCTGGCATTTCTGTTTTGCAATATAGAGACAAAAGTTCAGACCATAAAAAAAGATGCCAGCAGGCCGAAGCATTAAAAGAACTATGCGATGAATACCAGGTAATTTTTATCATTAACGATGACATTGATCTCGCCACGCATGTTGATGCAGATGGCATTCACATCGGAAAAAATGACTTAAGCTTATTCGACACACGAAAACAATTAGGTGCCGACAAAATCATAGGCGTTAGTTGCTACAACCAGCTAACACTCGCAGAAGAAGCGGTTAGCTCCGGTGCAGATTACATTGCATTTGGCAGTTTTTTTGGCTCGACAATAAAACCCGATGCCCCGCAAGCCAATATTGATTTGATCACTCAATTTAAAAATAATTTTAAAACGCCTGTCTGTTGTATTGGGGGCATTACTAGCAAAAACGCCCCTTTACTTTTTGATGCAGGCACTGACATGATTGCGGTTATTAGCAGTATTTTTTCACAGCCATCTTCAAATAAAATTGCTCATGCGTGTAAGATACTGAATAACCTAAAGCGTGACACTGAACAGTAGATAACTGACACCGTATAAGCCTTTATGGAATAGGTTTTATACTCAATTAAATCAAAGTAAATTTATGTATTAAAGTGCATTAGCTCAAACGTAATCTGACACACAATAAATTCGCTTCGAACTTGATTTTGTTTTTAGTTCAGAGACGTATCTCTCAAAAGCCCAAAGCAGACATACAATGTTTTAAGTTTTACTTCCGAGTTCAATCAGGAACGGAAGGGCAAAGGCTATTTTCCGCACATAAACGAGAATGCACGCAAATGTTGCTTGGTTATAGTGCGCCGCTGACGCACTATAACCAAATAATGTTTTGCATTTATTTGCGGCAAAAAACTTTCAATTATAAATAATCGCTTCAGGGTGAACACCTACTCCCACACACATCATTCCCAGAGCCGCTATTGGTGATTATGTAACTGGAAGCAGCAATACTGAGAGTCAACTTTTACCATGTTTTCACTCTCTGTTGTCAGAATAAATATAAACCGTAAATCGACCTGCCAAATCGTATCTGAGCCAAAATATTTAAAGACAATCTCGACAAAAAATTCATCGCCGCGCTTAATCAACGATGGAATAATGTGCGCGAAAAGTAACTACCTGGCAGCCTATTTCTGTTTGCACTTTTTATAACAAGCACAATCAGTCGTATGATCATTCACCATACCCACTGCCTGCATGTATGCATAACAAATCGTTGATCCGACAAATTTAAACCCGCGCTTTTTTAAATCTTTACTCATCGCATCGGATGCCTCAGTCATCGCCGGCACATCCGACTGCTTTTTCCATTTATTCTGCAATGGCTTACCATCAACAAACTGCCATATATAATCGGCAAAACTATTAAATTCTTTTTTTACTTCTAAAAATGCCTGTGCATTGGTAACTGCCGCATTCACCTTTAATTTATTTCTAATAATTTCAGGATTTTGTAGTAAACGGTCTATTTTTTTCTGGGTATAACGAGATATCTTAAGCACATCAAAGTCATTAAAAGCCTTACGGTAGCCTTCACGTTTTTTTAAAATTGTCAGCCAGTTTAATCCAGCTTGAGCGCCTTCGAGGATTAACATTTCAAATAAATGCTGATCATCATAACTAGCCACACCCCACTCTTCATCATGATATTTTTCATACAACTCATTTCCATTAGCCCATTCACAACGTTTCTTCATAGCCATCATCGCATGCCTGTAGTAAATAATATTTTAGTGTTTGTTGCTCATCCGTTACAAATTTTTCACTTTCAACTTCATACTGCTCTATTCGATCAATTCTAAATTGACGATAGCCATTTCTCATTTCACACCAGGCTACCATCGTCCATACTTTGCCCCAAAAAAACAAACCTAAGGGCCAAATCATTCTGCTCGATGCCTGCCCGTCTGCTCGTTGATATTTTAACTGCACTTTATTTTGTTGCTTAATCGCACTGCGTAAGCCGGGCAACAGCTCGGCCACATCACTGAAAATATGAAATGCGGGAACCAAAATTTCCTGACTTTGTAGTGACTGCTTTAAACTTTCCGGCAAAATGCAGTCTATCTTTTCTATTACTCGTGCCGCCTCGGCAGCCATTTTTCGATCGCTCCAGGATTGCACCATACGCGCGCCAAGTAACAGCGCTTCTAATTCTTCTTCATTAAATGTAATGGGCGGCAAACTGTAGGATGAATCAATTGAATAACCTACGCCGGTTGCTGAAATAATCGGCACGGATGAAAGCGACAGGTCCTGCATATCACGATAAATAGTGCGCTCAGACACCTCTAAACGTTGCGCCATTTGTTGCGCAGTTATGCTTTTATGTGTTCTGAGTAACTGAACAATTTGAAATAACCGATCACCGCGCCGCATTTCTTATTTCCTGTTTACTGCAGAGGCTCATCGCCCTGCAATAATATACACATTTAAGCCGTCATTGAATGAAGACCTATTCTATTTCCTTCACTGTCCGCAATGTGGGCAATAAACCCGGGTTCACCAATATGTGTTTTAGGAAATAACACTTTTGAGCCCTGTGCCTGTGCCCGTTGCAAAACACCATCCATCATACCTTCCACATTTAAATAAACCAGACTCCCCTGCTCACTCGGTTGTAAAAAATCAGCCTTAACTAAGGCACCAGAGACCTCCTTTTCTTCATCAAACGGAAAAATAGCCAAATCAATCCCATCCATAGTTTCTCTTTTGAACTCAACACCCATCACATCTTCGTAGAAACCAATCGCGCGCTCAAAATCATTTACCGGAATTTCAAACCAGTTAATTACATTTTTTAAATTCATTTTTATGCATCCTTATCTTTATTTAGTGAAGCGTATAGCCTACCTACCCCTTACTGACAGCCTACTGTCAGTAAGGTTTTAGATATCTGCATATAAGTGTATTTTTATTGTAAAATACCCGACCTTGTAAAACAGCACATTCAGGAAACCCAATATGTCCAAGCACAACACCCAGACTGATCTTTTTAACCAGGCTCAATCAGTAATTCCAGGCGGCGTTAACTCCCCTGTTAGAGCATTTAAAGGTGTAGGTGGTGATCCGATTTTTATCGATCGTGCAAATGGTGCATATATTTGGGATGCCGATGACAAGCGTTATATCGATTATGTTGGCTCATGGGGCCCCATGATTCTGGGTCATGCCCACCCTGAAGTCATTAAAGTCGTTAAATCCAGTGCCGAAAAAGGTCTGAGTTTTGGCGCACCAACCGCCATCGAAACTCAAATGGCGAATAAAATTTGCCAGTTGGTGCCCTCCATAGAATCAGTACGCATGGTTAGCTCCGGTACCGAAGCGACCATGAGCGCCATTCGTCTGGCACGTGGCTTTACCGGTCGCGACAGCATTGTAAAATTTGAAGGCTGCTATCATGGCCACTCAGATTCACTCTTAGTTAAAGCCGGTTCTGGTGCCCTCACCCTTGGCGTACCGAGTTCTCCTGGTGTCCCAGCCTGCCTTGCTGAGCACACGATCACCCTGTCTTTTAACGACATCGAACAGGTAAAAGAGGCCTTTAAAGCCGCTGGCGATAAAATAGCCTGCATTATTGTTGAGCCCGTTGCGGGCAACATGAACTGCATTCCACCCGTGGCAGGCTTTCTTGAAGGCTTACGAGAAGTCTGTGATGAATACGGTAGTGTATTAATTTTTGACGAAGTAATGACCGGCTTTCGCACCGCATTAGGTGGTGCGCAATCGGTTTATAACATAAAACCCGATTTAACTACGCTGGGCAAAGTGGTTGGTGGTGGTATGCCAGTTGGCGCATTTGGCGGACGCAAAGACATTATGGAATATATCGCACCTACTGGGCCGGTATATCAAGCTGGCACTTTATCCGGCAACCCCATCGCTATGGCTGCCGGCCTTAAAACATTAGAACTCATTTCTGCCGATCACTTTTTTACTGACCTAAACGCCAAAGTCACCACATTAGTTGAAGGCATAATGCAAAAAGCCGCCGCTCACAACATTCCTATGACCTATAATATTGTCGGTGGTATGTTTGGCCTGTTTTTTACCGACACTCAAAAAGTCACTAACTTTGAACAGGCAACACAATGCAATGTCGAAAGATTCCAGAAATTCTTCCACGGCATGCTAGAGCAAGGAGTTTACTTAGCGCCCTCAGCATATGAAGCGGGTTTTGTTAGCAGCCAGCATAGCAATGAAGATATTCAGGCCACCATTGATGCTGCTGATAAAGTGCTAGGTGAGCTATAATGTCTGCAACCTGTTTTATTTATCGCTGCGGCTCTAAACCAGATATGTATATTTATCTGGCGGAAGAAAATGATTTTGATTGCATTGATAAAAAAATAAAAAGCGCTCTCGGAGAGCTAACATTTGCAATGGAATTAAAACTAAACAAAGAGACCAAACTAGTCAAAGAAGATCCGGTAAAGGTCATGGCTAATTTACAAACTCAAAAGTTTCATTTACAGTTGCCACCGCAAATATCAATTGAAACATTAATGGCTCGAGTATCAAAATAATCGTCCATTAATACTTGTCTACAAGGATCGTTTTTACACTCCGTTTACATTTACAACATTTGATCTAGGAATTTTTTATATGAACAACGTGTTTTTTCGTATTTTCACTATCAGTTTGTTAACGACTGCCATCGCCACAGCTATTTCAAAACAGGTTTTAACCGCCGAAAACTTTTCCACTACAAACGGTCTTTTAATACTGGCAGCTTTAATTTTTGCATCAACCCTGGCTACTGCTCTGGCCACAACTCTGGCCACTACCTTGCCCTCTGCATTAGCTACACCTAATACAGGTCATCAAAAACCGGCTAAAACTGTGCAGAAATCCGCAAATACCGACAATTCACGTGAATCAGGTACGGTAAAGTGGTTTAATGCTAGCAAGGGATTTGGCTTTATTACCCGCGATGCGGGCGATGATGTTTTTGTCCATTTCCGTTCAATTCGTGGCCAGGGTCATAGAACTCTGTTTGAAGGGCAACGCGTTGAATTTGATATCACCGAAGGTGATAAGGGGCTACAGGCAGAGGATGTTGCCATTGCTTCGTGACGTTGTGTCTTTGGTATGCTGAAGGAAGTGCATAGCAAATAAAAAATGATGACTGAAAAGGTATAAGTAAATGTCTGATCGTGAAACTGGAACTGTTAAGTGGTTTAACAATTCAAAAGGATATGGTTTTATTGAACGTGATTCTGGAGATGATGTATTCGTTCATTTTAGAGCAATTCGTGGTGATGGATTCAGAACACTAAAAGACGGTCAAAAGGTTGAGTTTAACCTGATTGACAGTCAAAAAGGCTTACAAGCTGAAGACGTTAGTAATGAAGGCGCCGTTAGTAATGAAGGCGCCGGTAGTAATGAAGCAGAAGCGTAAATAAAAAGACAGGTAATTATTACCTGTCTTTTTTTGTTTCAGCACCACCGAACTGGATACTGTTACAGATTTTTTGTAAGGCTTTGTGGCGTAACAAGAATGTAAGTTTTAAACAAAACAACACTCTTTTTAATTCCGCCATTTAACTTTCCAAAATTTTTGTTAGCTTACTCCCCCCACTTAGGTTGCAACTCTTGCTTTATTCCTAAGTGATCGAGTATGCGCGCCACCATAAAGTCCACAATATCCTCAACGGTTTGTGGGTGATTATAAAAGCCGGGATTTGCCGGTAATATCACTGTGCCCATTCGAGATAGCTTAAGCATATTTTCCAAATGAATATCGGAAAATGGGGTTTCGCGGGGTACAATTACCAGTTTTTTACGCTCTTTTAGAATCACATCTGCTGCTCGCTCCAGCAGGTTAGCGCTCGCCCCTACTGCAATCGATGATAATGTCCCCATTGAACATGGGCAAACCACCATCGCGTCCACACGGGATGACCCACTGGCAATTGGCGACGCCCATTCCGACTCACCGCAGACGTTTAATTGCGTCTCATCAACACCATAGCGCTTACATAACTGATCGTGTAAATCTCGGCTATTGGCCGGCCAGGACAACTCCGTTTCCATACTGATTACGACATGTGCAGCACGGGTTACCAACAGATAAACCTTATGGTTATGTGACAGCAACTGCTCTAGCAATCGAATACCGTACTGCACACCAGAAGCACCACTAATTGCGAGGATAATTGTTTTATTATTTGCATTCATTACGAAGCACCTTATAACTTGTGTCTTTTATTTTTTTAACGCATCAAGTATTTTTTGATGAACGCCACCGAACGCGCCATTACTCATTACCAGTATATGATCCCCCGGCTCACTCTTTGCAGCCAGATAAGCCACAATGTCATTAATCGAGCGCATTAATGTGGCCGGGCCAGTCACTGCATCGACCACCGCTTGCATATCCCAATCTACATTCTCCGGTTGAAACAATATCACCTCATCAGCCAGCTCTAGTGAAGGCGCTAACTGTTTTTTATGCACGCCCATGCGCATGGTATTCGAGCGAGGCTCCAGCACTGCCCAGATTTTTGCTTTGCCCACCGCATCCCTTAAGCCCCGCAAGGTTTCAGAAATAGCGGTTGGGTGATGCGCAAAATCATCGTAAACGACTTTGTCATTCACCTCACCCACCAATTCCATGCGGCGCTTAATGCCTTTAAATTCTTTTAGCGCATCAATGGATTGTGCAATCGGCACCCCCACATGTTGCGCGGCAATAAGCGCGGACAATGCATTCATTCGGTTATGCGGGCCAAGCAGACTGCCTTTTACCGTACCCTGTTTTTTATTTTTATATAACACATCAAAACTGCGCCCATCTGCCGAAACATTTTGAATTTTCCACAGGCTTTTTTCTGTGTTATTCGCAAAACCAGCCAGCTCACTCCAGCAACCTTTTTGCAAAACATCCTGTACATTTTCATCATCTGCGTTGTGCACAATTAAACCTTCGCCGGGTACGGTTCTTACTAAATGATGAAACTGTTTTTTAATCGCATTTAAATCTTCAAAAATATCTGCATGATCAAATTCAAGATTATTTAAAATCGTGGTGCGTGGATGATAATGCACAAACTTCGAACGCTTATCAAAAAAAGCGGTGTCATACTCATCCGCCTCTACAACAAAAAATGGCCCCTCACCCAGGCGCGCAGAGATACCAAAATTGGCGGGCACGCCGCCAATTAAAAAACCCGGTTTCAAGCCCGCGTATTCTAAAATCCAGGCCAGTATTGAACTGGTGGTGGTTTTACCGTGGGTGCCGGCAACCGCTAACACCCATTTATCTTTTAATACATTTTCAGCCAGCCATTGCGGGCCTGAGGTATAGCTTATGTTTTTATTTAATACATGCTCAATCGCTTCATTGCCACGCGACATAACATTGCCCACTACTACCTGATCTTGCTCGACAAGATGCTCAGCTTTAAACCCCTGCATTAAGTCAATGCCCTGTGATTCCAGTTGGGTACTCATCGGTGGATAAACATTCGCATCTGAGCCGGTGACTTGATGACCTGCCTGGCGGGCAAGCACCGCGACTCCGCCCATAAATGTTCCACAAATACCCAAAATATGAATATGCACTAAGACTCCTTTTAAATTTTATTATTATAAATTAATGCGTTTCGCGACTTACGTGAGCCCAGAAAAAAATATCTGCCTGGCCAACAGGTTAAGGAGGATGTAACAAATCGTTAACACGATAGCGGCGGGCAGACGTACACCAAATGACTCTTTAAATAAATGCGCAAATACCGCCAGATTCCAACTCACCACCAATAACATTAAAATAGATAAGCCCAACATTTGCTGAATAACTTCCGGTGACGTATCAAAGTTTAAAATCAGGGGGAAAACAAGCAACTGAAAAACGGTACCCATGCTCGCTAAACTGATTACACTTTGTACAAAGCGCTCAGATTTAGCAAATGCCTGCAAACACAAATACACAAACACCAGTAACACCACCACATCTAACGCCATCGCAAATACAGCTTGTGGAAAATCGACTGTAATCATCAAACCCGGCAGGCCACTCACAAAATAAGCCGCTAAACTTAGCTTCATCAGTACCTGTGAACACGGGAAATCCTGCGGGCCCTTATTTAATAAAAGATTAGCGGTTAAAACACTCACGAAACTATTCATACTTTTCTGAAACGACCCTTTAGTGGAAAGATTAGGTTGGAAAAATTCATTGAATCCACCATAATTATAACTCAATTAAGCAACGACCCGAAATCATGCAGCTCACAATTACCCGCCCTGATGACTGGCATTTACACGTTCGCGATGGCGAAGCACTTAATTATACGGTGCCCTTTACGGCTCGCCAGTTTAGCCGCGCAATCATTATGCCCAATTTAACGCCCCCCTGTATTACGACAGAACAGACGCTGGCGTATCGAGAGCGAATTATTGCCGCCAGCCCCACACAGTACAACTTTCAACCTTTAATGACACTGTATTTAACTGACAACACCAGTGCAGATGAAATTAAACTTGCCAGGCTAAGCGGTCACGTGGTGGCGGTAAAGCTATACCCCGCTGGTGCCACCACTAACTCGGATGCTGGCGTAACCGACATCAATAAATGCGATAAAGCGCTGCAAGCACTGCAAGAGAACAACATGCTGCTACTGGTTCACGGCGAAGTGACTGACCCAGCAGTGGATGTTTTTGATCGGGAAAAGGTTTTTATTGACCAGGTATTAATTCCAACCCGCAAAAAATTCCCCCAACTTAAAATTGTATTTGAACACATCACCACAAAAGATGCGGTGGATTATGTTCTAGAACAGGATCAGCACACCGCCGCCACCATTACCCCCCAGCACTTGCTTTACAATCGTAATGCTATTTTTAAAGGCGGTATTCGACCACATTACTACTGCCTGCCGGTTTTAAAGAGAGAGGAGCACCGGCTTGCGTTAAACGCTGCGGCAATATCAGGTAATCCTAAGTTTTTTCTGGGCACCGATAGCGCACCCCATGCACAAAACCAAAAAGAATCGGCTTGTGGCTGCGCCGGGATTTTTTCTGCTCCGCTGGCGATTGAGCTTTATGCTCGTGCATTTGATGAAAATAAAGCCCTGGATAAACTCGAAGGTTTTGCAAGTTTTTTTGGTGCGGACTTTTATGCCATGGAACGAAACACACAAACGATTACACTGCAAAAGAAGGACTGGACGGTACCTGATAGCTATCCCTTTTTAGATGGCAAAATCACGCCCCTGCATGCGGGTGAAACAGAAAGCTGGCAATTAGTCGAAGCATAATTTTTCATACCAATTTCATTCCAGTTAATCCCAACTTCACCCGTGGACGCAACCAGACGGTCGTGCCAAAACGCAATGGATTGCATGATCTAATAAATCGCTGTGACTTTATATCCCTGGCGTTCCAACAAATCCAGTACACCACCTTTACCTGGCAAGTGTAACGCCCCTATAGCAATAAAAGCCCTGCCTTGCTTTAAAATAGGCGTAATTCTTTTTGCCATGCGGGCATTTCGTTTATCTAATAACTCATACATAAATCGATCATCGATATCTGAATCTTCAGACTTAAGGGCATTTTGAATATCCATCAGCCGCGCTAAATCACGTGCGACATATGCCTTTAACATCTCAGGAAACAGGGCGTCAGTAACATCAATTTCTTCAACCGCTCGGTTCAACATCCATATTTGATCAGACATTCTCATCGAATCAAAAATAGAAATTTGCTCCTGCGCGGTCTCCAGCCCACTAACCAGCATTTTTCGCTGACTTGCTCGTCGATATAGCAGCATATCCAAAGCGACGGCCCCTTGCGACAGTTGATCTGGCGGCAGCATGAGTAACATTAAAACCGCCCAGGGCTTCATGTTATTGATTACGGCTTCCGGTAATAATATACGTTTATCAAGCAGACTGGTCAGACGTTGATAACCCACTCTGCCCATCACACTTTTCAATGTACGCCCATCATTAAAATAACTGACGCTGGCGATATATCCACTGGCTTCGACGCTCATTAATACTTCCATCACAAAATGCTTCGCCTGCAAGAACGCCTGCTCAACTGGCACTGACAATGTTGTCACCTGTGAATGACTCACATGCATGGTGCCATAAAGATAACTAGTTAAGTATCCTGGCTTTTCAATTTTCCATAACAGGCCTTTGGGGTGTAGAATGCCTTGCTTAACTTCTGGCGCTGCATTAGCCACTTGCAAAAAACAAAATAATAGCAGCGCCAGTCCGACCCATGGCATGTGCCATGGTGTGATCCACGTTTTTATATTTTTCATATTTAAAATATATTACACCTTACTAAAAGAATCACCTCCCGTATGAGTATAGAAACGATCAAACCCACTCCCATGTCCCGCCGATTTAGAGGTTTTATGCCCGTTGTTATCGACGTCGAAACCGGTGGATTCAATGCCAAAAAAGACGCCTTGTTAGAGGTTGCAGCTGCTACTTTAAAGCTGGACGACAACGGCATCATTCAAATTGATGAGCAAATATGTCGCCATATTGTGCCATTTGAAGGTTCCAATATGGAGCCAAAATCATTGGAAATAACCGGCATCGATCCCTATCACCCATTTCGCATGGCGATAGGCGAAGCCCAGGCATTGGGGGAAGTTTTCTCGTTTATACGAAAAAGTCTGAAAAAAAACCAGTGCAAGCGCGCCATTATGGTGGGCCATAACACGGTGCTGGATTTAAGTTTTATTAATGCGGCAGCCGAGCGCTGCAATATAAACCGCAATCCGTTCCACCCCTTCAGCACATTTGATACCGTCTCTTTTGCGGGTTTAGCCTACGGGCAAACCGTTTTATCACGCGCCGTAAAAGCTGCTGGCATCGACTGGGATAATGACCAGGCTCATTCGGCCAGTTACGACACACTTAAAACAGCTGAGCTGTTTTGCATGATTGTTAATCGCTGGCGCAGGTCTACCGGCTTAGTCTGGTCTGCACAAATTGACGATTAATGTTAAGATACAATTAACTTGAGCAATTTACATTTCAAGTTGATTGACGCTCTGTTTAAACAGGGACATAAGGGAATAACTGCAGTTTAAATGCACAAATTAAATTAAGTTGCAGTAATAAGGCATAGCTTTAATTTACAAAGGCAACTATCATGGATTTAGCACATGCTCGTCGAGCTTTTTTAGGCAGCAAAAATAAAAACAGGGCGCACAACAAGTTACTCATGTCGAATAAAGACGTATCCATCATCATCGTAGATGACATGCAATTCAGTCGTGTGGTTATTCAAGCCGCATTGAAAAAAGCCGGTTTCAGCAACATTCGAGTGGCCTCGCGCGCCAAAGAAGCACTTGATATGATGGCTGAACACCATGCTGATGTAGTGCTTGCTGACTGGATTATGCCGGAAATGGATGGCCTGGAACTCACTGACATTATTCGTCAACACGACGAAGAGCTGGGCGTTTATACCGCCATTATTCTATTCACCGCACAAGAAGGCATAGAGCCATTAGTCGAAGCATTTGATCGCGGCGTCGATGATTACATTAGCAAGCCACCCAATCCTCATGAACTTGCAGCCCGGGTTAATGCAGCCGCCAGAATTGCATCTCTTCAAAATGATTTACTGGAAACCTCCCAGCGACTCGAAGACACCGTAAAGCATTTAGAAGAAATGGCTCTCACCGACCCGTTAACCGGTGTGGGTAATCGTCGTCTATTAACTCGCCAGCTCGAATACCATTTACTGGATGCCTCCGCTCGCCATGGCGGGGTCTGTTTTGTGATGCTTGACCTCGACCATTTCAAGCAAATCAATGACACCCACGGCCATGATGTGGGCGACGAAGTATTAGTTGGCTTTACCCGCCGCATTCGTCGCACCGTGCGCCCCACCGATTTGGTGGCTCGCATGGGCGGTGAAGAGTTCGGCATTATTATGCACTACACCCGCGCCGAAAATTTTCGCCATTCAACGCTTGAGCGAATGTTAGAGGGCATTAACCAGCGCCCATTTAAAACATCAATAGGTGATTTAAGCGTTACCGCCTCTATTGGAGTGTGCTTTTATAAAGGTGAGGGAGAACAACCTTCGGTGCTAGGATTAATTAAATGTGCTGATGAAAAACTCTATGAAGCGAAGGCTAACGGTAGAAATCAAATCGTCTTTTAAACACTTGTGTTAAATAATCAGACATAAAAAAACACGCAAATAGCGTGTTTTTTTATGAGCAAAAGAATTCTAAAGCCTATCCAACCGCCTCATCAATCATCTTTTTAAGTTCGCCCTTTTCAAACATTTCCATTGTAATATCACAGCCACCAATTAACTCACCATCGATGTAAACCTGTGGAAAAGTAGGCCAGTCAGCATAACGCGGCAAATTTTGAAAAATTTCCTGATCGGCCAGCACGTTGCAGTAACCAAATTCTTTTTCACATTGCTTTAACGCTTCTGATGTACGACTCGAAAAACCACATGATGGAAACTGTGGCGTGCCCTTCATAAAAATAAATACCTTATGGTTTTTTACTGCCTCATCAATCCGATCCATTACGTCCATACATCACCTCAAAATTAAATAATCGAAAAATAGTTTAACGCTATATTGGGGTAATATTAGTATTTTCAAGGTCAAGATAACACCCATTAAAATAAAGGGCTTAACACGAGCTATACCCCTTTATGGCCTGTTCTCTACACATTACGCTGCAACCACATTTCTAGTAGCGCTAAATGCCACAGTTTACTGCCCTGTAAACGAGTATGATAACTTTCTGGTTTTGCCAACAACTTCTCCACATACGCAGGCTGAAACAAGCCGCGTTGTTGCGCCGCTTCACTGTGTAATACTTCTCGCATAAAATCTAAAAACTCACCGCGCACATATTTCATGGCGGGCACCGGAAAATAGGCTTTAGGCCGATCAATAATCGGATCAGGCACGATACCCCGGGCTATTTTTTTCAGAACATGCTTACCCTGGCTTTGCAGTTTCATTGCAGGCGGCATGCTGGCTGCCAGCTCCACCAGTTCGTGGTCGAGAAACGGCACTCTGGCTTCTAAACCCCATGCCATAGTCATGTTATCGACCCGCTTAACCGGATCATCAACAATCAATGTCGTGACATCCAGTTTTAATACCCGGTCTAAATACTCGTCAGCATTGCCTTTTGCCAGCAGGTTACTCACCAATTTACCGGTGTGATCTTCACCTTGAAATTGTTTACTCACGGTCTGTAAATACTCGTCGTGGTCTCGATCAAAATAGCGCGATGAAAAGCGCGTTAAATCATCTTCGCCATCGGCTTCGTGCATTTGCGGATACCAGAAATACCCGCCGAACACTTCATCAGCGCCCTGTCCACTTTGCACCACTTTCACTTCTTTTGAGACCTGCTCAGAGAGCATATAAAACGCCACCGCATCCTGCCCCACCATCGGCTCAGCCATCGCATCCACCGCATCGGGCAGGTAATCCAGTACCCGGTCATTACGAATAAAAAATTTATGATGTTCCGTGTTATACCGATCCACAATCAAATCAGAGAATTCAAACTCATTGCCCTTTTCTTCTGGTTGATCTTCAAACCCGACGGTAAAGGTTTTAATATTTCCAACCCCGGCTTCCGCAAGCAACGCCACTAACAGGCAGGAATCCAGGCCACCGGATAACAGCACCCCGACCGGCACATCTGCAATGGTTTTACGCTTTTCAACCGCCGCTTTTAGAGAATCATGAATGGCTTGCGTCCATTCGATTTCATCCATTTTTTCCGCTGGGCGACAGGCACTCAGTGTCCAGTATTCACGCTCACTTAAGCCACCGTCCGGACTAAAACACATGCAATGTGCCGGGCGCATTTTTTTAATGCCGTTCAATATGGTGTGGGGTGCGGGAATCACCGCATGTAAGGTTAACTGGTGATGCAGGCCCACCGAATCAATCGAGCTATCAATATCACCAGTAGCCAGCAAGGCCTGAGCATTCGATGCAAATAACAGTCGCTTACCGTTAAAGCTGTAATACAGTGGTTTAATCCCCAGACGATCACGCCCCAGAAATAAGCGCTGCTTACGCATATCCCAGACAGCAAAGGCAAACATGCCGTGTAGTCGCTCCACGCATGCCTCACCCCACTCCGCATAGGCCTTTAAAATGACTTCCGAATCACCGCTGGAAAAAAAGTGATAGCCCTTATCTTGCAACTCGGAACGTAACTCGGGAAAATTATAGATAGTGCCATTGAAAACCAGTGCTAGCCCCAGCTGTTGATCCACCAGTGGTTGATTGGCATGCTCTGACAAATCGATAATCGCCAGTCGGCGGTGACCAAATGAAACCGGCCCGTCGGAATAAGAACCACCGTGATCCGGCCCCCGACGCTCCAGGCATGCCATCATTTTATGGGTTGTAGCTAAGTCAGGCGTTGAGCCGTCAAATCGAAATTCTCCGCAAATACCGCACATATTTTTTCTCTTGTCTGCGTGACCACGACGCTGCGCGGTAACGAATTAATGTGATTTCACCCCGGAGATAACGCTATGGAGATAACTCCGGGGAAGACTCCAGGAGTGGTACCGGAGATAGTGCAGGGAGTGGGGCCAGGGAAATGAGCCTGGACAGAGATCAAACTGCCGCTAACGCTCAGACACTAACCGCCCTAAAACAACTGCTCAGGAATATCACCCTTATTGTCGGTGCTAGAGGGCAATCCCCCGCTTGCAACTTTTTTCGGCGCTAACTCTTCGCGAAACATCTCAAACACCACATTACTGTCTTTGGCATTCGCGGGTTCACCGGTTTCCGCATTAATTTTAACATTCACCAGGCCTTCTGGGCGGGCCATTTTAGCTTCAGGCAACCCCTTTAATGCGGTTTGCATAAATTCAATCCACATTGGCAAGGCGGCTTTTGAACCGGTTTCGAAGTTACCCAATGACAGCTGCTGCTGATCGAAACCAACCCAGGCAGTGGCCACTAACTCACCATTAAAACCATTAAACCAGGCATCTTTCTGGTCATTAGTGGTGCCGGTTTTACCGTGTAAGTCAGTTCGCCCCAGAACCCGCGCGCGACGCCCGGTACCGCGGTTTATTACGTCCTGCAATATGCTGTTCATTATATAGATAATACGCTCATCGACGGTGCGCTCTGCCTGTCGCGGCAATCGATACCCCAGATTAGGTTCGGCCTCTTCGGTAGCGGCTAATGCATTTTCTTCATCAACACCTTCGCCAGATGCCATCGAATCTTCTGCTTGTTGCCTGATATTTTCCTGGTCAGCTTTCGGGTCAACTTTAGGGTCAATTTTCTGGCCCGTTTTCTGATCAATATTTTTTTCATTATTCAGGGTATTTTGCTGCTGCAAGGCCTGGCTCAGTAGTTGCTCCTGCCTCTGCATATCATCATCACTACCCGCTACACCTGCATTTTGTAGCGGCAACACAATGCCTCTCGCTTTAAGCTCACAACTCACACAGGCCACTTCCGGGTCGGCCTCAAATAAAACATTACCGTCAATATCTTCAATGCGTTGAATAAAATAGGGTTTTATTCTATACCCGCCATTAGAAAAAACCGCATAACCTGTCGACAATTGCAGGGGACTCATTTCACCACTACCCAGTGCTAACGATAAATCATGGGGCAACAAGGCGGAATCAAATCCATAGCGCCTGGCAAAGGTCGTTGCATAAGCCACCCCAATTGATCGTAAAATGCGTATCGACACCAAATTACGCGATTTAAACAATGCCACCCGCAAACGAGTGGGCCCAAAGAATTTTCCACTGTAATTTTCCGGTCGCCAGGTACCCTCTAACACCGGGTCATGAAACACCACTGGCGCATCATTAATTAAGGTTGCAGCGGTATAATCCCGGTTCAGTGCGGCACTATATACAAATGGCTTAAAGCTCGAGCCGGCCTGACGCTTCGCCTGCACCGCCCGATTGAATTTGCTATGATGAAAATCATAGCCCCCCACTAAGGCTTGCAACGCACCATCATTAGATCGAACAGAGGTTAATGCCCCTTGCACCTGCGGTATTTGCCCTAAAAACCACTGACCACCCTCTTTATAAATACGAATAATATCGCCGGGTTTTAATATATCCGCGGCTTTTTCGGGTTCTTTACCCTGACGGTTTCTATCTATAAATGGCTTTGCCCACTTCAATCCATCCCAATCTACATTAATAAGCCGCCCTCCACGCAGATAAACCCGCGCACTTTGCTCCGCGACTTCCAGCACCAATGCTGCATGCAAACCACCTACTGTATCTAAATCTTCAACCGCATCACGCCACAGTGTTTCAGATTCTTCACTGCTCAGCTCGATATCATCCGGCGCTAAGTCAATGGTCTGCTTTGCCCCCCGGTAGCCATGGCGTATATCATAAGCTCGCAGTGCATGGCGCAAACTCAAATTTGCTGCACGTTGTAAGCGCCCATCAATGGTGGTGAAAACATTTAAGCCCTTAATATATGCGTCGTCACCAAATTGATGAATGATTTCACTGCGCACCATTTCCGCAACATAAGACGCCGAAACATCCACAGGTGAATCATGCAGGCCCGCAGTAGCGGGCTGCATCTTGGCAAATCGCATATCCGCTTCACTGATAAAATCCAGTTCCAGCATGCGTTTCAACACATAATTACGTCGAATCAATGCCCTGTCTGGATTCACAATGGGGTTATAGCGAGAAGGTGCTTTGGGCAAACCTGCAATCATGGATAACTGAGCAATATTTAACTCTTCCAATGCTTTGCCATAATAAACACGTGCCGCGGCAGCTACGCCGTAAGCCCGATTACCTAAATAAATTTTATTCAGATAAAGCTCTAATATTTGATCTTTAGATAATTGCTGCTCAATCTTTAAGGCTAGAAAAATTTCATTTAATTTTCGAGCAAAGGTTTTTTCACTGCTCAAATAAAAGTTTCTCGCCAGCTGCATGGTTATAGTACTGCCACCCTGACCGCGCTTTCCAGTGCTGACCATCACCATCACTGCACGTAAAATACCCTGATAATCGACACCAGGGTGCTCATAAAACCGGTCATCTTCGGCCGCTAGAAATGCTTGCCTTAAGCCCAGGGGAATATCATTAAGGGCTTTTGGTGCCCGTCGCTTTTCACCATATTCTGCAATCAGGCCGCCCTCTGAGCTATAAATTCTCAGCGGCACCTGCAATTGAATATCACTTAAACCTTCAATAGAAGGCAATTTTGGCTCCAGATAAAGATACAACCCTAGCAGGCCAGTAAAGCCAATTATGGCCAATGCAACGAAAATTTTAGAACTAACTCGAAGAAATTTTAAAAACTTTTGCATACTATTTCGTTTAACCCTTTTGCAAGCTTGATGGTTGCTAATTCAGTTGTTGAGCCCTGTTAAGATGAAATAAGCGACTCACCCTCAAAGCGGTTCACTCAGTGAAATTGACTTACTTTTCAGACACCTAACCCTTATCTGAACCTGCTTTTATCGAAAAGTTGCTTTCTTTTCAGGCCTTTTCTCAGGTTATTTACAGGCCATTGTAGCGATATAGATGAAATTTTCTGTGCTTGAATTATAGTATTAGAAAACAAATCAAGCGACAGAAATTTGAAAATAGACTAGTATTATTCGATACTTGCAGCTAATATTTAATGCAAATACACACAAAAGAGCTATAACTACTTATACTCAAAGTGGATTAAGGGGATTGAGTCGTGTTTCAACTGAAACGCAAAAAACCGTCATTACTAGGCATAGACATAAGCTCGACTTCTGTCAAGGTGGTCGAATTATCTCAAACTGATTCCGGCTATCGCGTAGAAAGTCTGGCCGTTGAGCCTTTACCTGCTAATGCGGTCACTGAAAAAAACATTCAGGATGTTGAAGCCGTTGGCGAATGTCTGGCCAAAGCAGTCAAGAAATCAGGTTCCAAGTGCAAACTAACCGCACTGGCTGTGCCGGGTTCATCGGTTATTACAAAAATAATAACCATGCCTGCAGGCTTATCGGACGCTGAACTCGAGTCACAAATTGAATTAGAAGCCGATCAATATATCCCTTACCCACTAGAAGAAATTAATCTTGATTTTCAGGTTTTGGGTGAAACGCAGGGTAATCCTAATTCCGTTGATGTATTACTGGCCGCATCGCGCAGTGAAAATGTTGAAATGCGCACTGCCGTTGCTGATATTGCGGGGCTAACAGCAAAGCTGGTCGATGTTGAAGCCTATACCATTGAAAAAGCCACGAGCCTGATAATTCCTGATACAAATTATACAGACGACGAAGAAAAATCAGATTCTTTTGTTATTGCGGTGCTGGATGTAGGGGCAACCATGACCAGCCTCAATGTCATAGAAAATAACGAATTAATTTATACCCGAGAACAGGCCTTTGGCGGCAAACAGCTTACCGAAGAAATTATGCGCCGCTACGGACTGGCTTATGAAGAAGCGGGCAGGCTCAAAAAAGTGGGCGGTTTACCCGACAATTACATTCCTGAAGTACTTGAACCATTTAAAGAAAATATGGCACAACAGGTGAGCCGTTTTCTGCAATTTTTCTACACCGCCGGCCAACATGAATCCGTTGACATGATAGCACTGGCTGGTGGCTGTGCCTCTATTCCCGGCATTGACGAACTCATAGCCGCCCAACTGGGAGTCAATACCATTATTGCCAACCCATTTGCGCACATGGATCTTTCCAATAAAGTTAATGCACAAGCACTGAGTAATGATGCTCCGGCATTGATGATTGCTTGCGGACTCGCGATGAGGAGTTTTGATTAATGGCTCAAATTAACCTACTTCCCTGGCGCGAAGAGCTTCGCAAAGAACAGACCCAGCAATTTATCACGATGACCGGACTCGCTTTAGCTTTCACCGCATCCTTAATCGTCCTCGTTCATATGAATATTGCTGGCATGATTGATAATCAAAACAGCCGAAATTCGATGCTGACAAATGTAATAAAACAGCTTGATGAACAGTTAAAAGAAATTAAAGACCTGGAAGATACCAAAGCGAAGCTGCTATCACGCATGGAAATAATCCAGTCGTTACAGCAAAAGCGCCCACAGATTGTTCACCTGTTTGATGAAATCGTAAAAACCGTTCCTGAAGGCTTGCACATTGACGAAATAAAACAGACTGGCGACAACATTACGGTCAGCGGTCTAGCAGAATCAAATGGCCGAGTGTCCGCTTATATGCGTAATATTGATGCGTCTGAGTGGATGACAAAACCCAGATTGAAAGTCATTGAAAGCACGCGTAAAGATGGCCGCGGCAGCAAGTTTGTTCTGGTCGCTCAACAATCTGCACCAAAGTCAGACGACGCTAAGGCCGAGGGGTTATAAACAATGGATTTTTCAAAATTAAATGAATTCGATATCAATGACATCGACATTGATGATATCAAAAAAATAGGCAGCGCCCCAACCGCCGTTAAAGTTATTATCATCGCTTTACTCTGTATCATTGCAGCCGGAGCCGGTATTTATTTCGACACTCTGGTTCAGCTTGATGAACTGGAAGCGGCTGAGAAAAAAGAGTCGTCACTGCGCATTACTTTCGATAAAAAACAAAGTAAAGCCGCTAATTTAGAAGCCTATGCTCAACAACTCGAAGATATGAAAACGTCTTTTGGCGCACTGGTACGCCAATTACCGAATAAAACGGAAATTGAATCCCTGCTCACAGATATTTCTCAAACAGGTATAGCAAGTGGCCTGGAAATAGACTTTTTCAAACCCGAGGGCCTGTCGCCTAAAGAATTCTACGCCGAGTTTCCCATAAAATTAAGAGTCACTGGGCGCTACCACCAATTTGGACGATTTGTTAGCGGTGTTGCCGCTTTACCTCGAATTGTAACCATGCGTAATATCATCATCACCAAACCTAAAGACAAAACCGGTGTCCTGCTAGAGATGGAAGTCACCGCTGTCACCTATCAATATTTAGACGAAAAAGAGGATGTTTAATAATGTCCTTAAAGCTTAAAAGCTCACTCTTAATATTGACGATTGCTTTAAGCGCCTGTTCTCATAGTAATGAGGATTTAACCGCGTTTATTGAGAAAACTAAAACCAAACATGTCGGTAGTGTGCAACCTTTACCGACATTTGAGCCTTATAAAAATTTCACCTATGCATCTTCTGAATTAAGAGACCCGTTTGAGGCCGCTTTTGAGCCAGAGATAGGCGACAACGAGGCTAATGCTAACGGCTTGCGCCCGAATGCGACTCGCCCCAAAGAGCCATTAGAAACTTATCCATTAGACACGTTAAGAATGGTGGGCATTCTAGTGCAAAATGAAAACACCTGGGGGTTAGTAAAAGACCCGAACAATGTAGTGCACCGGGTGCAAACCGGTAATTATGCGGGTCAGAATGAAGGTCAGATTATTTCTGTCACCGAAAAACAAATCGATATTATTGAAATTATTCCAGATGGACTAGGTGGCTATATTGAACGTACAGCCTCTCTCGCCATTGGATCAAAATAAAAAGAGTATGGAGCAACCATGAACAGCCTATTAACAAGCATTCAACGAGTAATGCATAAAAGAATCATGTTTAGTTTCATGCTGATGATGCTATCCGCAATAAATTTTCAAACCGCCTTTGCCAGCGACAATACTATAGAAGAGATCACCTATTCGTCTCTCCCGGGGAATCGTCTGCAAATTAATGTGCGACTCACTTCTGCCAGTGAAAAGCCATTAAGTTTTAATATCGACAATCCTGCACGAATAGCTTTTGATTTTAAGAACACCAAAAGTAAATTACCTAAAAGAAGACAACAAATTGGGATTGGCTCTGCACAATCTTTAACGGCGGTAACTGTTAAAGATAAAACGCGTGTTATTTTAAATTTATCTGAAACCGTTCCCTATAGCGTTTCAGTGAATAACAACATCGTTTCCATCACGCTTGAGAGCGAATCGGCGAACACCGCCTCTGCTTCAAACTCGACCGACGGAATCACCAAACTTGCAAGCTCTACTGGCACGACTGATAGCGCCCGATCAGTAACAAAAATTGATTTCCGTCGTGGTGAAAAGGGTGAAGGTCGCGTCATGTTGTACTTATCAGAAGCCAGCATCCCTATGGATATCACCGAAGAGTTTGGCAAAGTTGTTGTGAGTTTCACCAATACAAATTTACCTAAAGAACTTCACCAACGCTTAGATGTGCTTGATTTCGCAACCCCGGTTAAAACCATCGACAGTTTTCAAATTGATGGCAACTCGCGTATTTTAATTGAGCCGAGCCACAGTGACTTTACTCATCTGGCATATCAAACAGATAACCTGTTCACCATTGAATTTATTCCCATTTCAAAAGATGAACTAGAAGAACAGAAAAAAGCCAAATTTGGTTACACCGGTGAACGTCTGTCATTAAACTTTCAGGACATTCCAGTGCGCGCTGTATTACAACTTATTGCCGATTTCACCGGTTTAAATGTGGTGGTGAGTGACTCGGTTGACGGCAATCTGACACTGCGCTTAAAAAATGTTCCGTGGGATCAGGCACTGGATATCATTTTAAAAGCCAAGGGCTTATCTAAACGTGAATCAGGCAACGTGATGTTGATTGCTCCGAGTGAAGAGATTGCCGCTCAGGAAAAAATTGATCTGGAAGCACAGGCTCAAGTCACTGAACTGGCCCCAATACGCAGCGCCTTCTTTGAAATAAACTTCGCCAAAGTGACTGATCTGGCGTCATTATTTGAAGGCAACAGTGAAGATGGCCAATTAAATCTTCTATCTCCTCGTGGTAGCATAATAATGGATGAGCGCACTAACACGCTCATTGTTAAAGATACCGATACGGTGATATCTGAAATCAGGCGCACGCTTAAGAAACTGGATATTCCGGTTAGACAGGTATTAATCGAATCCAGAATTGTGATTGCGGCAGATGATTTCAAAAAAGAACTGGGCGTTCGATTCGGCACAACTTCAATTAAAGCCAATGGCTCTGACGGTGTAAAAGCCACGACAGGTAACATTGCTGGCGTTAACGATATAACCGATAGTGCAATTGGTAACTTAGCTGACGCCAATAATGGCACGATATTCCCAGTTGCATCCCCCACTGGGGCCGATCGTTTAAACGTCGATATGCCGGTCATTGGTGCCGCGGGTAGCATCGCTTTCACGGTGCTCAGCGGTGGTAACTTACTAGACCTTGAACTTTCCGCTTTAGAAGCTGAAGCTAACGGTGAAATTATATCTAGCCCGCGAGTGGTTACCTCTGACCGCCACGAAGCCTTTATTGAGCAGGGTGTAGAAATACCCTATTTATCGGCCACCTCAAGTGGTGCAACACAGGTACAGTTTAAGAAAGCCGTGCTCAGCATAAAAGTGACACCACAAATAACACCGGATGATCGCGTGATTATGGATCTGTCTGTTAATAAAGATGCCGTTGGTGAAGTGTTTGCCAACATTCCAAGCATCGATACCCGCCAGGTAACCACACAGGTGCTGGTAGAAAATGGCGACACGATTGTTCTCGGCGGCATATATGAAACCGAAACGCGGAATGAATTAGATAAAGTACCCGTTTTAGGCGATCTGCCTCTAATTGGCAGCTTGTTTAGACATACACTGGAAAGCATTCAGAAGCAGGAACTGCTGATATTTGTAACCCCAAAAATATTAAAAGATACACTTAGCCTGTAATTGAGATGGCAACAGGATTATAACTATGAAGAAGACATTTACCTTTTTAACTTGCACGATTTTATCAATGCTACTGCTAGGATGTGGAAGTAGCGACAGCCCTTTTGGAACAGGCGGTGGCGGTACCTCAAATAACCCAGTAAGTGACAAAAACTTTGAATTGGTTTTTTCGCCTATCGATCCTAAAGTACTTGATAGTGATGGCTTTCACTCTGGCGTTGAGGTTGTAGTCACCGCACTTGCTGGAGACAAATTTAATACGGCCGTCTCTGGCGGCACTGTTTTTATAGAAACTCAATGGGGAATACTAGACTCTAATACCTGCCAAATTGTAAATGGCTCCTGCAGCGTCACCTGGACTAGTGATTCTGATTTTGGCTTCATTCCCGTTGATTTATTCAATACATTTACCGCCTATATGATTGGCGAAGAGTCATATAATGATTTAAATGGTAGTGGTAATTACGACGATCCAGACAACGTCTATATACGCGATCAAGACGAGCCATATTTAGATATCGATCATGATGGCGTCTATACTCTCGGTATTGATGAAGTGATTGATATTGACGCTAGCGGTGACCATACTCTTGGCGACAATCTTTTTAATGGCACAAACTGCACCCATTCAACCCTTTGCTCAGATGTGCAGTCCATTACTATCTCTGAAAATAGTGAGTTAAATCTGGACGCACGAGATCTAGATATTTCAGCTAACATCACCTCACCCACTCCCTTGTCCATTTTCCCAATCGGCTCCATCATTACATTCACAGCAGAGGTAACTGACCCTGAAGATGGAATAATACTTGGACTAAACAACCCATTCAACGGCAATAATATTATCTGGGAATCAAGCATCGATGACAGTATTGGTACTCAGAGCAATACTTTTTCTATCGTTACATTATCAGTCGGCACCCATACCATTACCGTTATCGCTGTTGATAGAGCTGGAAACACAGACTCTGATACCGTTGAAATAACGATTACCGATGACTCGCCCTTAATAGCAATTACCGCCCCAACAACCGGATCAAATATTGTAACTGCGACTAATACCAATTTCACGTCAACCATTACCGACACTGAAGATGGTCCAATTACAACCGGTATTATCTGGTCATCTGATGTAGACGGTGTCCTTACGGGGACTAGCAACAATATCACTTCAAATGAACTCGTCACGCTTGGTGCACATGTTATTACCGCTTCAGTGACTGATAGCGATGGCAACACCAGTACAGACACGATCGATTTAACCATAGACCCTTAAACAATAGGCACTTCTTGAATCCAGCCCCGAAAGAACAGATTTTCTTTCGGGGTAAATGCACAAGCAATTACCCCAGTCCAGATTTTCTCTAAAGCTAGATACGGCCCCTGACATTAATGATAGCGCTTCAAACACATTCACATTTTAGAAATGATAAACTCCATTTTCTATGAAAAGCACACAAAACATCTTTCTAATCGGCCCGATGGGCGCAGGCAAAACCACCATGGGCCGGCAAATTGCCAAACGTCTCAATATGCACTTTGAAGACAGTGACCATGCCATTGAAGCACACACTGGTGTTGATATCGCGCTGATTTTTGAAAAAGAAGGTGAGGCCGGCTTTCGCAAACGTGAAAGCGCCATCATTGATGAGTTAACCCAACAGCAACAGCTGGTTTTAGCGACCGGTGGTGGCGCTGTACTTAATAAAGAAAATCGTCAATACTTAAAAAATCGCGGCCTGGTGATTTACCTGCACAGCGATATCAGGCATTTATTAGAGCGTGTTAAGCACGACAAAAAACGCCCATTACTCCAAACCGCTGACCCCGCTGCAACCCTCAAAAATATTATGAAAGTGCGTGAACCTCTGTATCGGGAAACCGCAGATATTATTATAAATACCGGACAACAGTCGATTCGGGCGGTAATAAACGTTATGCTTGATAAAATTAAAGCCTATAACAAAAGTACTGAGTTAGAATGATTTCGTTAAAAGTTAATTTGGGTGAACGTAGTTACCCTATTTGCATCGGGCAAAATTTGCTGCAACAAGGCGAGTTGATCACCCAGCACATTCCGGGCAACAGCGCCCTGATTGTGAGCAACGAAACCGTTGCACCTTTATATATGGATGCGGTTGAAAAATCACTCACCGGCATTCGTTATAAAACGCTGGTATTACCCGACGGTGAAGAACATAAAAACCTGACTGTACTCAACACCATTTACGATGCATTACTGCAAAACAAGCTGGATAGAAACACCACATTAATTGCCTTAGGTGGTGGCGTAATCGGAGATATTACCGGCTTTGCTGCCGCCAGCTACCAGCGTGGCGTACATTTAATCCAAATTCCCACTACTTTATTATCGCAGGTCGATTCTTCAGTGGGTGGAAAAACCGCCGTCAATCACCCTCTCGGCAAAAATATGATTGGGGCTTTTTATCAGCCCAAAACCGTCATTGCCGATACCAGCACATTAAACACCTTAGAAGATCGTCAACTCAGTTCTGGCCTCGCCGAAGTGATAAAATACGGTTTAATTCGAGACATCGCCTTTTTAGAATGGTTAGAAGATAACATTGATAAACTACTCGACAGAGACCCCGCCGCACTCGCTTATGCCATTGAACGCTCTTGCCGTAATAAAGCCGAAGTGGTGGCTGCAGATGAGAGAGAAAGCGGACAACGCGCGCTTCTCAATTTAGGCCACACATTCGGACACGCCATTGAAGCGGGTATGGGTTATGGTGCCTGGTTACATGGTGAAGCGGTTGCGAGTGGCATGGTAATGGCTGCGCGCCTGTCAAACAAATTAGGCTGGATTTCTGAATCGGATATTGACCGGGTTATCAACCTGCTTGAACGATCCAGTTTACCCATTAGTGCGCCGTCACAAATGAATGCCGATAAATTTATTGATTTAATGTCTTTAGATAAAAAAGTTTCCGACGGTGTTTTAAAGCTCGTGCTTTATAAATCCATTGGTAATGCGGTCATTTCTAAAGATTATAGTGAATCAATGTTAAGAGAAACCATTAACGAAAGTTATTAATTTAAGGGCATCTCTATTAATTCATGACATTCAGAATTAATAGAGATGCCCTTAACTTCACCAAAAGAGACAAGATGCATGCAAAAAGGATATGATTTACGCAACCTGGCCCCCTATGCATGTAGCGAAGCAACCTCTCGAGGACGCTTGCACCCTGAACCCGATCCGGTTCATCGCACCCAGTATCAGCGCGACCGAGATCGCATTATTCACTCCGCCGCATTTCGTCGACTCGAATACAAAACCCAGGTATTTGTTAATCACGAAGGCGACCTGTTTCGGACCCGCCTCACCCACTCTCTTGAAGTTTCACAAATTGGCCGCTCGATTGCGCGCGAATTACACTTACATGAAGACCTCGCCGAAACCATCGCCATCGCGCATGACCTTGGCCACGCACCTTTTGGCCATGCAGGACAAGATGCATTAAACCGCTGCATGAAAAACATGGGGGGCTTCGAGCATAATTTGCAATCGCTACGCGTAGTCGACGAGCTGGAAGAAAAATACGCAGAATTTCCCGGCTTAAACTTAAGTTTTGAATCTCGCGAAGGCATACTCAAACATTGCTCTCCGAAAAATGCCCGTGAACTCGGCGACCTCGGCCAGCGTTTTTTAGATAAAAACCAACCCAGCCTCGAAGCGCAAGCCTGCGATAAGGCAGATGAGATTGCCTACAATAATCACGACATCGATGACGGCGTTCGCTATGGTTTAATCACCATTGAACAGCTACTGGAAACACAATTATTTAGAGAGCAGCATGAAGTCGTCGTGCAAAAGTACCCTGACATTAGCCACACCTGTTTAATTCATGAAGTTATTCGCCGAATGATTAGCCGCATGGTGGTCGACCTAATTGATACCAGCAGAATAGAAATCGAAAAACATAACTTAAACCACCCGAACGACGCCAGAAACCAGCAAAAATATATTGTCGGTTTTAGTGAAACCATGCAAAAACAAACACTCGAATTAAAACAATTTTTAATGAAAAACTTATATCGTCATTATCGAGTACAACGCATGACGACAAAAGCCGAAAAAGTGTTAAGCGCATTATTTGAAGCGTTTGTTAACGACCAAAGAATTCTCCCCCCGGACGCACTACAGCACTGCTATAACCTAAAAGATAAATTGGGCGACAATGGTATTGCACGCGGTGTTTCAGATTACATTGCGGGCATGACTGACCGTTATGCCATTGTAGAATATGAACGTATATTTAACCCTCGACAATTATCTTTTGCTAACTTAATACCTTAAAGCACTTAAATCTATGGCCAGAAAAAACTCAAACCAGTATAAGCCTGCCTACGAGCTCAATCAGCAAAGCATGGAATATTTAGGCGTTAGTAAACAACCCTTTGCCAATGAAATTCTTTCTGAAGATAGTTTTTTCAACTTTCAGGCACTCGAAAAAATTTCTGACAGCCTCGTTCATCAGGTACAGTTTAGTGAGTTGTTATTATTAATTGAAGGCATTAACGGTGCGGGTAAAACGGCTTTTTTCCGACAGTTTATTCAACTGGAAATCGCCAACACAAAAACCCTGGCTATTCATGCGGAAGCGACCGACACCCTGGTTCAAATTCAGCAAAAAATGTCAATTCACTTACAGGATCTGGGTGATGCGAATCACCTTGATGATAATTTAAAAAGCCTGCAAATGTTTGATCAGACCCCTCTTGCGGTCATTAATAATAGCCATGTTTTAAGCGACACAACATTACAGGAACTTTTACGCTATCAACAACAACTAAAACAACAAGATGTCAGTTTAAAACTCCTACTTTTTGCCAATACCGGCATGCATGAAACGTTGCAAAAAATAACCGATATACAGCCAGATCAAATGTATGTTCAAAGTTTGCCCGAATTTTCGCCCAAACAGGCTAGTGCATTTATCATGCACCGTTTACGTTGCGCCGGTTATTTCGGAGAAATCATACTTGATGACAATGCCATTACTCAACTGTATAAAACCTGTAACGGCAGCCCACTGGACATTATGATTCAGGCTACACCGTTGATTGACAAGGCCATCAAAAATATTTTAAAACCCACAACGACGCCTCCAATAAAAACCTTAATTGCTTTTGTTATTTTATTCATATTGATAGGCGGAGGTTATGGTGGATACGTCTTTTTTGAGCCGACGAATGCTGACTCAACAGATAGTGACTTAGTTGCAGGACCCGCGAGCACTGAAACCACCAGGCCAGATGTTATTGAAATACTAGAAAACGATACGATCTCGCATAAAGACTCACTTACACGGCCTGATGGAAAACCAGAGAATGATGCAGAGATTTTCGCAGCTGAAACAACATCGCTTGATTCCTCAGCGACAGCAGACGACGCGATTAGCTCTGAGAATTTTCAAGAGCCCTTACATATAGCTGTGAATGAGCCTGTTAATGAACCTATGACTGCGCCCGAAATAATAGAGACAAACATAAATGAACCTGAAATGAATCAGGCTAAAGTAAACCAACCGGAACCGGCCAATAAAACCCAATCAACAGTGCAGCCACAAACAACGACACAACCAGTATCAAAAATAAAACCTAAACCAAATAAATGGATAGCTGAAGAGAATAGCGCTTCACAACTGGACTCAAATCTAAAATTAAACCCGACACTACTGCAACTTAAAACCATGGGCTTACACGATGCCTCATGGTTGTTACAACAAAATTCGCAAAACTGGACGCTGCAATTAATTGGTGCTCGCGAACCCAAAACACTTTTAAAATTTGCTCAACGCAATAACTTATCCAACAATGCCGCCTGGTATAAAACCTGGCTAACCTCCAAACCCTATTATGTAATGGTTTATGGTAGCTTTGCCAGCAGGGATGAAGCGCGCGAAGCCATTAGCAGCTTAGCGCCAGCCTTACAATCACTTAAGCCCTGGGTTAAAAGTATGAAGTCAGTGCAAGACCCTCTACAGTAAATTTGAAAATCACTTTGTTGTGTGATTTAAACATCAGGGAAGGCGTAATGAGAAAGTGGAGTGGACGTTTAAAACCAAAAGCTTTTTACCGAAACAAACGCGAATGTACGCAAATGTTGCTTGTGTAAAAAACACGCCCTGCTAAGGAACATCTCCCTCGGGGAAAGACCGCCGCCCACTTCCAATAGGTATGGGCGCTCTGTCCCCTGATTGAGGCCACCAAGAGTTGTGCGGAGTCGTTTATCGCTCTGCCAAAAGAGTTGAACGGAGTCGCTCATCGCACTGCCAATCTGATCGGAATTACCACATGGGACAGGGCGCTAAAAAACAGCGGACTGTCCCTGATGGTCATGTTCCTTAAACAGGGCAACTGAGCACCGATAATAGCAATAAAATGAACGACCGCTTCAGGCTAGTTAGAGTCAATGCCTACTGCCAGAGTATATTGAAGCTAATATATTAATCTGTCAGACGAAGTCTGGACGAGTACAGCTAAAGCTGTTAACACCAAGCGACACCAGCATAACTATTGTTAAGCACCACTATACCCACCCCCTCCAGGTGTTTTAATGGTTAAGCAATCACCTGCAACTAAATACCTTGAAAACTTTGGTGGACACTTCTCATCATTAATTAAATTCTCACCCACTTTAGCACTATCTTTATTTTCATCGTGATGCAAATCTATACTTTGCTTTGCATTAAAACTCCATGGTGCATGATTTCTTCTTTCGGTTAATAAAGTGACATGGGTAGCCTGCAAAAAAACAAACGATCGCACTAAGCCTTCGCCTCCATTCAAATCACCTTTGCCCGCAGAATCTTTTCTAAAGGCGTATTCTTTAACCCGCAGCGGGTAATTCATTTCTAAAACTTCTACGGGGGTATTTAACGTATTGGTCATATGGGTTTGCACGCCACTGATGCCATTAAACAAACAGTTTGCCCCCATACCACCGCCAATGGTTTCATAATAATCCCATGCTTGATGTTCCCTGGCTTGATGCTCCCTGGCTTGATGCTCCCTGGCTTGATGCTCCCTGGCTTGATATTCCCTGGCTTGATAACCCTCAACCTGAGTGTTTTTTAGCGCACCCATCGCCAAATTATTCATGCTGCCATGGCTGGCGGCGGGTAACTTTAGCGGTATGGCTTTTGCCAATGCGCCAATAATCACATCAACAATGCGCGTACTGGTTTCAACATTGCCCGCCGCTACCGCCGCGGGGCGCTGTGCATTACACAAGCAGCCCACTGGCGCGGATAACCGAATATGCCGAAAACTGCCAGCACAGGCCGGCGTGTTAGCGGGCATTAGACAACGAAACACATAATAAACCGCCGCCGCGGCGACCGATAACGGACAATTAATATTGCCTTTCACCTGCTTGGCAGTCCCCTTAAAATCAACAGCAATTGAGGACTCCGTAACGGTAATCGTCGCATTAATGAGTATGTCATTGTTGCCCTGTCCATCATCATCCATCACATCGCTAAACTGATAACAACCAACGGGAATGGCCTGGGTGGCGCTCAATGCAATGCTGGCGGCATAATTATTTAAGTCGACTAATGCCCGCTGATATTGTGGTGCACCCTGTTCGGCAATCAACGCCTGCACACGCAACACGCCTCTCCTGTTTGCACTAATTTGTGCTGAAAAATCACCGTGCGATTGCTGCGGATTTTTTAAATCTCGCAACAAATCATCCATTACAGCGGCATCGACTTCGTCGTTTTTTAATATGAAGGTAGGAGGAATGATCAAACCCTCCTCGCTTAACTCAGAAGAAATGGGCATCGAGCCAGGGCTCGTCGCGCCAATATCCGCATGATGCGCGCGATTTGCCACAAAACCCATTAGCTGTTTTTTAAAAAACAGCGGTGCGATCAATGTAATATCGGGTAGATGGGTACCGCCTAAATACGGATCATTTAACACCAGCATATCGCCAGCAGCCCAATCGACATTTTGCACAATATCGCGGGCCGCATAAGCCATGCTGCCCAGGTGCACCGGAATATGCGCAGCCTGCGCACATAGCTCCCCGCGGGTGTTGAACACGGCACAAGAATAATCCAGGCGATCTTTAATGTTCGTCGAAAAAGCCACCCGCTGCAGCACCGCACCCATTTCATCGCAAACCGCTGCAATGCGACTTGAAAAAACGCTCAATGCAATCACATCTACCGATTCACTCATAATGACGCTTACTCCTTAGAAAATGCACAAAAACAATGACATAAATCAAAAAAACCTTGTATTTCAAGCGCTTCTCACTTATCTTAATGCCCAACTAAAACACTCAAGTATTTTAACTGAAAAAAACAGGAAAATAATATGAATCCTTTATTATCAATCAAAGGCACCATTGCCGTTGGTTTCGTTCTTGCTATGGCAGTAGCATTTGGCATGGGCACTCCAGATACCTTTAAAAATGTAGCGATGACATGGATACACATTGCAGCAGGTATTACCTGGATCGGTCTACTTTACTACTTTAACTTTGTTCAAGTACCTGGCGTAGGCAAAGCTCTTGCAGAAAAAGACAGTGGTGGCCCAGGTCCTGCGGCAATCAATAAATACGTAGCACCTACGGCTCTACTTTGGTTCCGTATGTCTGCAGCTGTAACCTGGTTAGTCGGCATAGGCCTATTGGCTTCTCCTAAGTTCTCTGCTTTAGGCGGTATTGTTGGTGCTTTCACTTTCGCTGATGGCATGCAAGTTATTGGTCTAGGCGCCTGGTTAGGTACAATTATGTTATTTAACGTATGGGTACTTATCTGGCCAAACCAGAAGAAAATTCTGGGTCTTGATGGAAAAGAGCACTCTGCAGACGTAATCGCAGGCGCTAAGAAAATTGCTTTACTAGCATCTCGTACTAATACTGTACTTTCTCTTCCTATGCTACTTTGCATGGTAGGTTCTGCACACGGTTTATAATATACCGTATAAAACATAACTGTTTTATTTGAAAAGGGGCCCATAGGGCCCCTTTTTTATGTGCATCCCAATCGGCCCCCAATCGACCCCTAAATCGGCCCCTAAATCGGCATAGTAAACTCAAAACCGCTCAACACTAAAATGGACAGCTGCAAAGAAAAAGCACGAAGACATTAAAATGCTCCCTATAAAGTGGCAAACGTGAATTCGCTGAATTAAAAATGGCCAGCTCCATCAGGGACTCTAACCCTTCTTTTTGGCGTAGCCATATAGGTATTAACCCTTGGTATTTACTTTAAAATTAACTATAAAAATCAAAGTGATAGCTATGATTTAATAAGCTTGATACTATTCTGGCTGCACAAGGATATTCTCCCACAGAAAATTTAAACCGTCTTTGTGTACGTTTAATCTAAAATAAAAAAAGGAATACTTAATGAAAAAAGCAATTTATACAGCACTTGCTGTAATGGGGCTATTTGCCTCAACTCTGTCTAATGCGGCAACCGTTGCAATCGACTTTAATTCGCTTACAGCCAGTACAATAACCTCTACCGCAACGACCGAATTAAATAGTTTTACCACATTATCCTCTGATGGCGAAATTGAAATTGGTAACCCCTTATTTAGTGGTAGCACATTAACCATACTCGGCTTTGGGTCAGGTGATGCTATTTTTACTTTTGATGCCAGTGTGGCGGTAACCAGCATCACCTTAGGCGGCATCAGTAATAACGCCGCGGTTGATATTACCACCTTTGATTTAAGCGGTGCCGAACAGGACTTTTTTAGAACCGATAGTGGCTGGACATCGGCTACAACCCTTTCTAACCCGAACCCGATTGGCTCTTTTAGCGTCAGATTACTCGAGTCAGAAATTTCAAGCCTATCGATTACCTATGAAAATGTAGCCGCAGTACCTGTACCGGCCGCACTATGGTTATTTGGCTCAGGCTTAATTGGACTTGCCGGAATTGCCAGACGCAGATAACGTATAAAATAGTTTTTACCTATATTTTTTACCTACGTTTAAAGCCGGAGCCACTCTAATTTAGAGTGGCTTTTTTATTACGACATCACCTTTCGCCCCGACGCTCGACTTAACGACCAAAACCAGACTATAGTGCCTGTTAACCCTGTTTAGCACTCAATCATTGTTAACTCGACATCAATTCAGGCAAAACTCGTCTATCTTAAACAGATGAACGCGACTCAACAGATAACACAGTTATGCATTTGCCAAATCAACCAACTCTAGTATAATTAACTGTTTCGCGGCAGCTTTACTGCCGTTTTTTGCATTTTAGGGCTTGTAAAATTTCCCACAAAATTGTCGGCAATACTGTCCGATATAAAAGTCACATGGAAACAGGCAGAATACCAATGAGCGAAACCAATCATCTAATGAAAACCTACGCACCGCTTGATGTCTGTTTTGAGAGAGGCGAAGGTGCGTACCTGTTTGATGACATGGGCACTAAATACTTAGATGCGCTAGCCGGCATTGCTGTGTGCAGTTTAGGCCATGCTCACCCGGCGGTAACAAAAGCCATTCAGGGGCAAGCTGAAAAACTATTACACACCTCTAATTTATATTGCATTCAAAACCAGAAGCAGCTTGCTGATAAACTTTGCAAGGTGTCCGCCATGGAACGTGTCTTTTTCTCCAACTCGGGTGCCGAGGCTAATGAAGCAGCGATTAAACTGGCACGCCTTTATGGCAACCAGCAGAACATAGAGAACCCGTCTATTATTGTCACCGATGGTAGTTTCCACGGGCGCACATTGGCCACCCTGTCTGCCACCGGCAACCGTAAGGTTCACGCAGGTTTTGAGCCGTTAGTGCAAGGCTTTATTCGCGCACCTTACAATGACATTGATGCAGTAAAAGCCATCGCTCAAAACAGCACCAATACGGTGGCGGTTTTAGTTGAGCCGATTCAGGGCGAAGGTGGCATTAACCTGCCGGATGAACATTATTTAAGCGAACTGCGAAGCATTTGCGATGAAAACAACTGGCTGCTGATGCTTGACGAAATTCAAACCGGCATGGGCCGCACCGGCCAGTGGTTTGCATTTCAACACAGCAATATCATGCCGGATGTTATGACCCTGGCGAAAGGTCTCGGCAATGGCGTGCCGATTGGCGCTTGCCTGGCTTATGGCAAAGCGGCTGAAGTATTTCAACCCGGTAATCACGGTTCTACTTTTGGTGGTAACCCACTAACCTGTGCAGCGGCCAGTGCAGTCGTTGATACGATTACTCAAGAAAAACTATGTGCCCGTGCCGATGCACTGGGCAGCAGAATGTTGAGCGGCTTTGAAGCTCAGCTTGCTGAACTGCCCGGAATTAAATCTATTCGCGGTAAAGGCTTAATGCTGGGTATTGAGCTAGACCGGGATTGCCTCGAGCTGGTAAAACTTGCACTACAGCAAAACTGTTTAATTAATGTAACCGCCGGCAGCGTTGTGCGTTTACTCCCCCCCTTAATTTTGTCTGATGAGCAGGCCGATACAATTGTCGACCTGGTTAGCTCACTCATTAAAGACTTTTTAAACTCATAATATTTGCGGAGACGCCCATGGCGACACGCCACTTTTTAAGCCTGCTTGATTTATCACCCACTGAATTTCGCCAACTACTAAAACGCGCCAGCGAGCTGAAAAAAATGCAGCACGCGGGTGAAGTTCACGAACCATTGAAACATAAAGTGCTGGCAATGATTTTTGAAAAGTCATCCACCCGCACCCGTGTATCTTTTGAAGCGGGCATGGTGCAGCTGGGGGGGCACGCGATGTTTTTATCACCCCGCGACACCCAACTCGGTCGTGGCGAACCCATAGAAGATACCGCCCGCGTTTTATCGAGCATGGTGGATATTATTATGGTGCGCACATTCGAGCACGAAAAACTCACCACATTGGCAAAGCACTCATCGGTGCCGGTTATTAACGGCCTTACAGACTGGCTACACCCCTGCCAGCTATTAGCCGATATGCAGGCCTGGACCGAACACCGCGGTGATATGCAGGGCAAAACAGCCACTTATGTGGGCGATGGTAACAACATGTGCCACTCCTATATCAATGCTGCTCGGCAGCTGGATTTTAATTTACACATTGCCTGCCCGGAAGGTTACGACCCTGACCCGGAACTGGTTAAAGCGGCCGGCGATAGAGTTACGATTTTCAGAGATCCCAAAGCGGCCTGTGAAAATGTCGATATGATTGTGACAGATGTATGGGCCAGCATGGGCCAGGAAGAGGAGCAAAAGCTACGTGAAATTGCCTTTGAGAATTTTCAGGTTAATGATGAAGTGATGGCGTTAGCAAATAGTGATGCGCTATTTATGCACTGTTTGCCCGCCCATCGCGGCGAAGAAGTTAGCGCCAGTGTGATTGATGGTGCACAGAGTGTGGTGTGGGATGAAGCAGAAAATCGCTTGCATGCTCAAAAAGCCTTGCTGGAATTTTTACTCACTTAAGAGCGATAATAAATAAGGGCAATGCTAAAAATACTTACTCACATGTGATGCCCTGCTCGGTGAATTTCATGGTGAATTCCATGTCGCATTACATGTGAAGTTTTTGCTGATCGGCGTTAAAGTGTTTTTGATTTTCGCAACTCTACATATTGCTCTAATATTGTTTCTGCATCATTCACATATTCCATAAATACAAATGCCAGCCCATACAAACTTCGGCTGCCAATCATCACCGTACGTACCACCCGTGCCTTTACTATCACCCGTTTAAACTCCGAACTAAGAGGCAAGTCAAAGGCCAGCTCAAACACCTTGCCCGCATCAGCAGGCGCGCCATATTCGAGATAAATGCCCCCCATCGATATATCGACCGCCTGAGCATGCACCACGCTGCCATCACTCAAGCGAATCAGTGCCTTAAAATTAATTCGAAAGCGCTCATGCTTTCTATAGTCAGGCCCAGCAGCAATTGCCGGTTCAGACTCGATCAGCCCTTCATCTGATTCATTCTCTCCAATCAATGGACATTCCTTCTACAAATTGACGCTATTCAAGATACAATACGCACACGAATAAATACGTACTCTAATATAACAGTTAGATAAACTTTCTATTAAATTTCTAAATATTTCGATAATAATGATTTCCAAGCACTTCTGTTTATATAGCATTCTATTGTTGGCCTCGCCAACTCTCTCCTGGGGATCGGATCAACGTCACTTTGCAGGCGTAGCCAGCTCTTGCCCGGTAGATAGCTATTCAGCCATCAGGTATAAGGCACCACCGGAATTTACGGGCGATTTACTCGACACTACCGATATCAGCGCGCAGCAAGTTCAAAATGTCGCAAAATCCATCAGCACCTTCAGTGGTGATGTTCTTATTGAGCAACATCAGCTGCGCCTGCAGGCCGATACAGTCACCCATGATCGACAAACACAGAGGCTACAGCTCGATGGCAATATTCATGTCGATACAAAAAACATGGCCCTAAGTGCGAGCAGCGGTTGGGTCAACTTGCAGAGCAAAGAAAGCGAGTTCAGAAATAACACTTACTACATACCCGAAGCCAGCCTAACTGGCGAAACCCCGTTATTTAGCATTTCCGCAGACAATAAAACCACTTTACAAGACACCCAGTTTTCCACCTGCCCTCCCACTAAACTCGACTGGCATCTCAACACCAGCTGGTTAGAGCTCGACCAAAGCACCGCAACCGGCACCGCGAAACACACGGTTTTCTGGGTCGGCGGCGTGCCGGTATTTTATTTTCCGTGGATTCAGTTTCCATTGGACAACAATCGTCACAGTGGATTTTTAATGCCCCGTCTGGGCTCCTCCAGCTCCAGTGGATATGAAATCGGCACCCCCTGGTACTGGAATATTGCTCCCAATCAGGATGCCATCATTACGCCCACCTACTTAAGCAAGCGTGGCGCCATGCTGGCAACAGAATACCGTTATTTAACCCGCAGCAGTAATGGCAACTTAGACTTTGAATATCTCGACAATGATAAAGAATACAACGACAGCCGCTATCTACTTCATTTTCAAAATAACAGTAAACTCTACAACAATCTGAATTTAAATTTACTTTTTAACGAAGCATCCGACACCGATTATTTAAGTGATCTGGGAAGCAATATCAGTGTTGCCAATACCACGCATCTGGAAAGGAATGCGCGCTTGAGTTATAACAACGGCCCGTGGACCGCTGGCTTATTAGCTCAATCATTTCAAACCATTGACCCCACCATTTCAACAGCATCTCGCCCCTATAAACGTTTGCCACAAATCACGTTGAAAGGCGAAGACGAATTAATTGAAATGCAAAATAGCTATTTACTCGGTTCACTAAATACCGAATGGGTCGAATTTGAACACGATAGCGACAGCAAACCACAGGGTACGCGCTTTCACCTTTATCCCAAATTCAGCCTGCCATTTGAAAGTAATGCCTGGTATGTAAAGCCCGCTGCCGGTTATATTTTTACCCAGTACGACACCACCGACAGTAGTGGTGCAGATGCTAATTTAGACAACCGGGGTTTAAGCGTTTTAAGTTTAGACAGCGGCCTGTTTTTTGAGCGCAACTTTAGCGATAATGCTTTTTTACAAACATTAGAACCGCGCTTATATTATTTAAACATTCCCTACGAAGATCAATCACTAATTCCCGTGTTTGATACATCCGAACAGGACTTTAGTTTTGCCTCCCTGTTTCGAGAAAACCGCTTTAATGGCATTGACAGAATTGGCGATGCCAATCAGCTAACCGTGGCATTAAGCTCTCGCATACTCAACAAAAGCAATGGCGATGAACTTTTCAATATCAGCCTTGGTCGAATTTACTACTTTGATGATCAGCGAGTTTCATTGGACAACAGCGTAAATACCGCACGCAGCTCCGACATCATTACTGAAGTGGGCGGACATTTAAACCAGTGGCGTGCCCGTGCAACTTTGCAATGGAATACCGATACCGACTCATCGGATAAACGCAGTATCCAATTAAGTTATGCGGCATCGGAAAAAGCCGTATTTAATATTGGCTACCGTTTTTTTCGTGACCCGATTGACGAAGCAAATGATCTGGAGCAATCCGATGTATCTTTTGCCTGGCCCTTCGCGAGCAATTATTCACTGTTGAGTCGCTGGAACTATTCACTCACAGATGAGCGCGATGTTGAAACGCTGGTGGGCTTGCAATATGAGTCTTGCTGCTGGGCCATTCGATTATTAGCACAACGTTACATTAAAAACGAAACCACAATTACTGACGACCCCTACAGAACATCTTTTATGCTGCAATTTGTGCTCAAAGGCTTTGGCAGCATTACAGACAAAAAGGCTACGACTACACTTAAACATGCTATTCTTGGCTATCAACCGGACTATTAATATGCAGCACCTCAGAATGAATTTTTTATCTTTTTCACTCCTCTCCAGTTTAGTTTTTTTCTCTTCTGCTTTATTTGCTATTGAAGAGATAGATTCAGTTGCCATTATTGTTAATGAAAACATTATCAGTAAACAGGAAATCACTACCCGTCTCGATGATTTTAAGCGCCAAATAAAATTACAGCGTAAAAAACTACCGCCAGACGATTTACTAAAAAAACAAGTTATTGAGCGCCTCATTGTCGACAGCATCCAGTTACAACAAGCCAAACAACAGGGCATTTTTATTGACGACCTGAGTTTAAATAAAGCGCTTGAAAGCATCGCAAAAAACAATCGATCAACGCTAGAAGACATGCATAAAATGTTTGAGTCCAAAGGCATAAATTACCAGAATTTTCGCGAGCAAACCCGTAAAGACTTAACTATTCGTCAACTTCAGCAGCGCATGATATACAGTAGAGTGAAGGTATCTGAGCAGGAAATTGATATTTTTCTTGAACAACAAAAACAATCTGGCGATGCGGCAAATGACAAGTATCATTTAGCCCATATACTCATAGCCACACCGGAAGCCGCATCACCAGAAGAAGTGACTAAAGCATTAAACAAAGCCAAAAAAGTCGTGGCGCGTTTAACAAAAGGTGAGGCCTTTAGTGACCTGGCCCTGCGTTTTTCTGATGGCCGACATGCCATAAAAGGTGGTGACCTCGGCTTACTCAGTGCCGCCCAATTACCTTCGTTATTTTTAGATGCTGCACGCCGCTTAGACGTCAACGAAGTTTCCCAGCCACTGCGCAGTGCCGGCGGCTTTCATATTTTAAAACTGCTAGATAAGAAAACTCAAAAGCATATGGTTAAACAAACCCATGCCCGTCACATTTTGATTAAAGCCGATGAAATCACCAGCAATGAAGATGCGCGTTTGAAGCTCGTTGAAGTAAAGAAGCGACTCGATGCGGGTGGCGACTTTGCTAAACTGGCGGAAGAATTTTCACAGGATCCGGGTTCAAAAAACAACGGTGGTGATTTAGGCTGGGCAACAGAAGGAACATTTGTTCCGCGTTTTACCGATGTCATGAATTCACTACAGGATGGCCAAATTTCAGAGCCGTTTAAGAGCCAGTTTGGCTGGCACATTATTCAACTGTTAGCTCGCAGAGAACAGGATGAGACTGAGCAACGCATTCGTCATAAGGCAGAACGTGAAATTCAGAACCGTAAAGCAGATGAAGAAATTCAGCTTTGGATCAGACGCATCCGCGATGAAGCTTACGTAGAATTTAAAACCGAAAAAGACCATTAAGCATGCTACCTGTTATTGCAATTACGCCCGGCGAACCCGCCGGTATTGGCCCCGACCTGGCTATTCTAACCGCACAGAAAAAGCTTAATTGTCAGCGTATTTATTTTGCCGATCCACAGCTATTAAAAACTCGAGCGCGAGCTTTAGGTATTAACATTAACATTGAAACACTCAGGTCACTTGACAACATTCCCGAGCCTGTCGACAACACGATGCTAGTGTCGCCGGTAAAATTATCAAGTGCAGTACATGCGGGCAAACTCGAACCAAAAAATGCCCCCTATGTTTTGGACTGTATTCGCCTGGCTGTGGAATCACAACAAAATAAATTCACCCATGCACTAATGACTGGCCCTATTCATAAAGGTATTATTAATGATGCGGGCATCGCATTTAGTGGGCACACTGAGTTTTTAGCTAAGTTAAGCTCCGGTACACCGGTGATGATGCTTGCCGCCGAGGCCGAAAAATTACGCGTCGCATTAGTAACTACGCATTTACCACTGAGCCAGGTGAGCGCGGCTATTAATAAAAAAAATTTACAGCAAATTATTTTGATTTTACATAATGATCTGGTTAATAAATACGGTATTGAAAACCCACATATTTTAGTTTGCGGACTAAATCCGCATGCCGGCGAAAACGGCCATATGGGAATGGAAGAAATTGAAATTATTTCACCCGTTCTTGAGGTACTGAAGCAGCAAGGTTTAAATTTATCCGGGCCGTTACCTGCCGACACCCTGTTCACGCCTAAGTATTTAAAAAATGCCGACGCGGTTTTAGCCATGTATCACGATCAAGGCTTACCCGTTTTAAAGCACGTGGGCTTTGGCCATGCTATTAATATTACACTGGGCTTGTCTATCATACGCACTTCCGTTGATCATGGCACTGCGCTAGATTTAGCATCAACCTCTAACATAGATACCGGCAGCTATATTGCAGCTTTAGAAACCGCAATACGACTAGCTAACAATCAGAACATCTCAACGGTAGTTTAATTATGGCAACTCAACATCGTGCTCGAAAACGTTTCGGCCAGAATTTTTTATCTGACCCGAGCGTTATTCACCGAATCATTCAAAGCATTAACCCAAAATCCGGTCAAAGAATAATTGAAATCGGTCCCGGTTTAGGTGCGTTAACTTGTCCTATATTAAAAATGGTAGGCGAGATGGATGTGATTGAACTAGATCGTGACATTGTGCCAAAATTACAACTTAATTGTGGCCTCGATGCGGTACAAAATAATAAATTGCGCATTCATAACATTGACGTTTTACAGTTTGATTTTGCGGATTTGAAATACGACGAACCACTGCGAATTATTGGCAATCTGCCTTACAATATTTCTACACCGATTATTTTTCATCTGGTTGAGCACAGCCAGATGATTCAGGATATGTACTTCATGCTGCAAAAAGAAGTGGTGCTACGACTAGCGGCAAAACCCGATACGAGCAATTACAGCCGCTTGTCAGTAATGGCACAATATCATTTCAAGGTCGATGCGCTGTTTCTGGTTCCGCCTGAGTCATTTGATCCTATACCGAAGGTGGAATCTGCCATTGTGCGACTGATCCCGCATAAAGATAAATCCATTAAAGTCGACGATGAGAAGGCTTTTGCCAAGCTGGTCACCCAGGCTTTTTCTCAACGCCGTAAAACCCTGCGTAATGTACTCAAAGATATATGTAGTGCTGAGCAGCTTGAATCGATTGGTATATCGCCATCAAGTCGCGCTCAGTCTCTGAGTTTGCAACAGTTTGCTGATATTTATCATTTGATCTCTTAAGTTAATCTCTATCAATTCATGAATAAATATCTTAAGTCTAAATTTATCCAGCTTTTCGTTGCAGGCCTTCGCAATAGCCTGCTATTACCCGCGATTCGCGCCTTGATCTGAAAAAATTGAATCTCATTCTGAATATCCACAATTATTAGAGATCCCCTTAAATCTATTACAGACAAACGCCGACAAATAGCATTTTTTTTGCTAAGCTAGAGTTAACATTTAATGGCGGTATCGTATGAAAAATGACACGTTTAAAGATAATGAATCTCATAAAATCAGTGTAGAAGTCACTCCTAACTACATCGCAGAACAATCACACCCCGACCAGGGGCACTATGTCTTTTCATACACGGTGACGATTATCAATGATGGCAGCAAACCGGCTCGCTTACTGACCCGCCACTGGGTCATTACCGATGCGATGGGCGAAACACAGGAAGTGAAGGGGGATGGCGTCGTTGGCGAACAGCCTTATCTGAAACCCGGTGAAGGTTTTCAATATACCAGCGGGACTATGATGAAAACGCCGAACGGCACCATGGCGGGTAGCTATCAAATGATTTCTGATGACGGGTTCCATTTCGACGCTGATATTCCGGAGTTTTATCTGCTCGCGCCCAGTACATTACATTAATTTTTGTATTTAGAATTTGATGAGTAAATTAAATGGGGCTTAAATTCAGTTATACCTTACTCGCCCCTATCTATGATGCCATGGTTGCCTCTTCTACCAAGGCGATGCGCATTAGCAGTTTACAGCGCCTGGATTCTTCCAGCCCAAAACATATTTTAATAAATGGAATAGGCACCGGGCTCGACATCCCCTATCTACCAAAACAACACACATACTCCGCCACTGATATCACGCCTGCGATGCTCGATAAGTGCAAAAACAGAATTGCAGACCACGATATCAAGATAGAGCTTCACACGGCCGATGTAATGCAACTCCCATTTGAAGACAATCAATTCGACATTGTATTAATGAACCTGATTTTAGCGGTTGTCCCCCATCCTTTACGTGCGCTACAAGAAGCTAGTCGCGTCGTAAAACCGGGTGGACAAATTTATATTATGGATAAATTTATTAAGCCGGGGCAATTCGCGCCGACTCGAAGACTGATGAGTATTTTGATGCGCCATATTGCTACCCGTACTGATGTAGTTTTTGAAAAATTACTCATGCAATGCCCCGAGTTAGATTTACTTAAAGATAAACCAGCTCTACTCAGTGGCTGGTTTCGTCTAATCGATTTACAAAAAAGCACACCCTCTAAAATCTGAAATGGCAACCTATGCAATTGGTGATGTTCAGGGGTGTTACCGCCAGCTAAAAGATTTATTACTTAAACTCGATTTTAAATCTGATAAAGATAAACTCTGGTTTGCAGGCGATATAGTTAATCGAGGCCCTGACTCTCTAAAAACACTACGTTTCATTCATGCGCTTCAAGAAAATGCAGTCACAGTATTAGGTAATCACGACCTGCATTTACTGGCAGTTGCACATGGTTGCCGTAAACTCGGAAAAAAAGACACGCTACTTCCGATACTTCGCGCTCGCGATTCTGATAGTTTACTTAATTGGTTAACCAATCAGCCATTGATGCACTACCAAAAAAAACATCACGTTTGTCTTGTTCATGCGGGCATTTATCCTCAGTGGTCACTCAAGCAAATTATATATTTCAACACTGAAATGCAAAACACCTTACAGGGCAGTAACGCATCTGCATTTTTCGAAAACATGTATGGTGACAAGCCCGACAAATGGGCGAATGATTTGAGTGGCTGGGACAGGCTTCGTTTCATCACAAACTGTTTTACCCGCATGCGCTATATTAATGATGATTTAAAACTCTGCCTTACTGATAAGGGAGCGCCGGGAAAACAAGATTCGAATATACACCCATGGTTTGCATTTGAGTCTGTGGAAAAGGATTTAAATATAGTCTTTGGTCACTGGTCGACCCTTCCTAATCCGCACATGGATCATTTGTACCCGCTTGATACGGGCTGTCTTTGGGGAGGCAGATTAAGCGCGCTTAAGATTAACAAAAAACTAAAAAAAATCATCTCTATTAAATGTCCCTAATGAAGACCTGATATTTATGCCTGACTGATAATGATAGATATTATTTTCTCTGATAAGCAACAATCGAAAAATCGAAATTATTTTTTTCATCCGCATCTAAAGAAATAGTATTTAATACCGTCCAGTCAGCTAAATTAAATTCAGGAAACCAGGCATCGCCGTTACAGATTGCATCAACATGGGTTAAATACATTTTGTCAGCTTCATCAATCATCTGCTGATAAATATTCGCGCCACCGATTATCATCACTTCATCCATTTCTTTTACAATATCAAGTGCCTCTTCAATACTGCTAGCAGAAGTAATTCCTGCTGCTGTGAAACCACTTCTACTGATCACAATATTCAATCGCCCCGGCAAAGGCTTGCCAATGGATTCATACGTTTTGCGCCCCATGATAATGGGCTTGCCCATGGTAATTTCTTTGAAGTGTTTGAAATCAGCCGGTAAATACCAGGGCATGCCATTTTCTTTGCCAATTAATCGGTTCTTGTCCATGGCGGCAATTAGCGAAATAATCATATAGAAATAGGCGCTTTTATATGTGGGTGAAATTGATAATTAAGCAGTTCAAAGTCTTCAAACTTAAAGTTAAATATATCGTCAACTTCTGAGTTTATATTTAACGTGGGTAACTCATAAACTTCACGAGATAATTGTTCTTCAACTTGCTGAAGATGATTATTATATAAATGTGCATCACCCAGAGTATGGATAAAATCCCCCACCTCTAGGTCTGTAACTTGTGCAACCATCATAGTTAGCAATGCATAGGATGCGATATTAAATGGCACGCCTAAAAATATATCAGCACTTCGTTGATACAACTGACATGACAATTTCCCATCTGCAACATAAAACTGAAAAAAAGCATGGCAGGGTGCTAATGCCATTTTACCCTGCTTAACATTTTCCTGCGGTGTAATGGATTCATCCGGTAAGTCAGCAACATTCCAGGCCGAAACAATAATACGCCGGCTGTTCGGATTACTCTTTAATAGTTGAATAATTTCTGTAATTTGATCAATTTGAGTTTTCCCAGGTGAAGGCCAATTGCGCCACTGATACCCGTAAACGGGCCCAAGATCACCTGATTCATCGGCCCAGGCATCCCAGATTTTCACACCGTTTTCTGACAAATACTTTATATTGGTTTCACCTTTCAGAAACCATAATAATTCATGAATGATTGATTTTAAGTGGCATTTTTTTGTCGTAACTAGTGGAAAGCCTTTTGATAAATCAAAGCGCATCTGATAGCCGAAAACAGAAAGCGTACCGGTACCCGTTCTGTCACCCTTTTGTGTGCCACTGTCTTTTACATATCGCATTAAATCTAAATATTGTTTCATATATTTTCTACTACTATTTTTTTGAGTCTAACCGATAGGCAAACACTAATACGACAAGACCAATTAAAATCATAGGAATGGATAACTGTTGTCCCTTTGTCATCCAACCAAACATCACAAAATTCAAATGGGCATCCGGCGTTCTAAAAAATTCTGTTGTAAAACGAAAAACCCCATAACACAAAACAAACATAGCACTCACCGCCATTTTTGGTTTAGGCGATCTAGAATATATAAACAGGATAATAAATAGCAGGATACCTTCTGTTAGTGCCTGATACAAAGAAGAGGGATGTCGCGCGATATGATCACCATAATCCATAGCCCAGGGAATTGTAGAATCAACAGGGCGCCCCCAAAGCTCTTTATTAATGAAATTACCCATTCTTCCAAAACCTAACCCGAGTGGAACCATAGGTGCTATAAAGTCGTTAACCTCAAAATAAGTTTTACCCGATTTTTTGGCAAATAAATACACACCTAAAATAACACCTATTAATCCACCGTGGAAAGACATACCACCTTCCCAGATGCGTATTAATATGAGTGGATTATCCACAAATTTATCGAAATTATAAAAAAGTATATAGCCAATTCTCCCACCTAGAATGACACCTAATGCCCCATAAAATAAAACATCAGAAACCTGTTCTTTATTCCAACCTGAATTAGCTTGTTTAGCTCGGTAGTTACCTAAAGCCCAGGCAGAAATAAACGCACATAAGTACATCAGCCCATACCAGTGGACTTGTGCAAAACCTAAATCTAGGGCGACGGGATCTATTTTTGGATAAGTAATCATGTGTGGAATATTATCAGAAATAAATGCAATAATTTTTATAATTTATAGATATTTTTTTAAACAGGCTTATGCATTAGTTCAGTTACCCGTCGCAGATTAGCGCAGAGACAGCTCTTTAATTTCAACCGCTTTTGAAAGTCGATATGTAATTTTATAAAGACCGTGAATATTATTTTATTTTTATCAAGACGATACAACCGACATTTCATTGCTTAGGAATACGGTGCGTTTAACTTAAAGCAGGCAAAAAAAAGCCCGAGCAGATAAAATCAACTCGGGCTTTTTAGGTGTTAAATCCTGGCAGTGTCCTACTCTCACATGGGGAGACCCCACACTACCATCGGCGCTAAAGCGTTTCACTTCTGAGTTCGGGATGGGATCAGGTGGTTCCACTTCGCTATTGCCGCCAGGAAAGGCGTTTTGAGATGCTAAACCTTACGGCTTAATCTCATGGCCAGCTGCACTATCTTTCAATAGCCCAACCCGCCGAAATCTGGATTCAAGTTAGTACACATACATCATCATCGCTTTCACAATGTGATCTTTTTATTTCACGTCGCTTAACACAAGTGTTACCCAACAATTAAAACTTCGCTTGCAGCCCGTCTCCCACTTTCGGGGGGCATACAAGTCACTTGGGGTTATATGGTTAAGCCGCACGGGCAATTAGTACCGGTTAGCTTCATACATTACTGTACTTCCACACCCGGCCTATCAACGTTGTAGTCTTCAACGACCCTTTAGAATCTTCAAG